>Ga0136644_10000025_pt1 | contig 107961 bp, 108 predicted proteins | sample C_130820_EF_Meta_FD_94780 | JGI IMG/M metagenome (GOLD analysis project Ga0136644, IMG submission 94780) | Freshwater microbial communities from Lake Croche, Canada to study carbon cycling - C_130820_EF_MetaG (v2) (version 2) | ecosystem: Environmental > Aquatic > Freshwater > Lake | place...
AAAAAAGCAAGAAAATCCAAAAAATCTCCTGAAGTTCCTGCTGTTGAAGGTGAAGCTGTTGTTGTTGATGGAGTTGAAGCTGCTCCTGCAGAAAAACCTAAAAAGGTTAGAAAATCTAAAAAAGATAAAACTTCAACTATTACTGAAACAGTTGAAGTTGTTGAAAACCCTCTTGAAAATATAAGTGATGACGAAGATGATGAAATTGACGTTGAAGTTGCAAAAATAACAATCGAAGGCAATGAATATTTAATAGATAGTAACTATAATGTATATGATGTCAAAAGTCAAGATGCTATCGGCACATATAATAATAATATTTTAGTATTAGTATAATAACCATATTTTATAAATTGTAAATAAATAAAAGATTTATTCTTTTTTTATTGGTTATAACGCAGTTTTTTTAAAAATAGCAATTTGAATTTAAATTCTTTTTTAAATGTTAGTCTAACCTTTATAACATTGCCTATATTATTGCCGCCGCGTAAATATGATTGTTGATACATATTAGTAGGAGTTTGTTGTTGTTGTGGTTGTTGGTAAATATTACTAGGTGGTTGTGGTTGTTGTTGTGGTTGTTGGTAAATATTACTAGGTGGTTGTTTTTGTGGTTGTTGTGGTTGTTGTGGTTGTTGTAATGGTTGTTGATATATATCAGTGGCAGGTTGTTGTAATGGTTGTTGATACATATCAGTGGCAGGTTGTTGTAATGGTTGTTGATACATATCGATAGAAGGTTGTTGTAATGGTTGTTGATACATATCGATAGAAGGTTGCTGTAATGGTTGTTGATACATATCGATAGAAGGTTGTTGTAATGGTTGTTGATAAATATCAGTGGCAGGTTGTTGTAATGGTTGTTGATAAATATCAGTAGCAGGTTGTTGTAATGGTTGTTGATAAATATCAGTAGAACTTTGAATATATTGTTCAGGTTCAGGTTCTGGTTCAGGTTCTTTTTCAGTTTCTTGTTCAGGTTCTTCTTCCGCTTCTTGTTCAGGTTCTTCTTCCGCTTCTTGTTCAGGTTCTTCTTCCGCTTCTTGTTCAGGTTCAGGTTCAGGCTCTCTTGGTTTAAAAAATTGTTCATATAAAGTTTGTCGGTTTTCGTCAGTTTCACGATTAGTTTGCGTAATAATATCCATCATTTTCTGAAAAAATGAATAAGGAATAGTAGTATTACCATCATCACCGCCACGCATTTCAAATATTTCTTTTTCATCATTATCAAATATTTGTAATTTATAAGATAAATTACTATCCAAGTTACTATCTATAATATTTTTAAATAAATCAACTACATCAATATTTTCAATAGTTTGTAAATCAAAATAATAATCTATCGTATTTGACATATATATTGTAATTATATAGTTTTAATATAATTTATAAGTATATTGAAAAAAATTGAATACAAAATATACCCTAAATATAATTTACAATCAATAAAATAATTATTATTCAAAATGGTAAAGAACGACAAAGGAGGTAAAGGCGCAAAGTCCTTAGCAAGAAAGGCATATTCAAGTAATAATAAAAGCGATTATCTACAAATTTCAACTTGTGCCGAAGAACAATATGCTTGTGTAACAAATATATATGGAAATGGAATGTGCGAAGTTTATACAAATGATAATGTAAAATTAATTTGCCATATTAGAAGTAAATTTCGTGGTCGTCAAAAAAGAAATAATATGGTAATAAAATATTCAATAGTATTAGTTGGTTTACGAGATTATGAAAATCCACCAAAAAATTGTGATTTGCTCTGTATATATGATGATAACCAGATTGAACAATTAACAAACAACCCAAATATAAATATACAAACAGTTTTAAAAATAAGGGCATCTAATTTATTAATATCTACAAATATTACAGATAATGCAGATGATAATTTGATTTTTACAAATGATATTGATGAAGAAGATGATAAAGAACCAATGATTAAAGATAATAAAAAAGATGTAGAGGCATTTACAGTAGATAATGGCGATTTAATTGATATAGACGATATATAATGGATATATACCCGTGAAGATTTAAAATGGCACGCTCCATAGGAGCGTTATTTGAAATCGTAACTGGTAACTTAGTTGAAGAATTAAATGGTGTCCCATTTGAATTATTCAACGGTGTAAATAATATAAAAATATTATAGCGTTATTAAATTATAGATTAGTAAAACCCCAAAAAATGAATTTAAAAACAATAAAATATGAAAATGAAAAAATAGCAGAAGAATATAATTTAAAAAATGGAAAAAAACATTATAAAATAATAATTTTGATTATTGCTTCATCTGCCGAACATTATAATATATTTACAAAATGTTGGTTAGAATATATGAATAAGTTTGATGAAGTAAAATCTTTTTTTTTATATAGCGATGAAAATATTGATAGCGATATATTCATTACTTCAAATTCAATAACATATAAATGTGCAGAAAGCCTCATTCCTGGAATATTATATAAAACAATTGCCGGATATTATTTTTGTGAAAAAAAATTTACATATGATTTTATTTTGAGAACGAACTTATCATCGTTTATACATATTCCACGATTAATCAAATATATAAGATATATCGAAAATACAAATAAAGTATTTACAAATTTGGAAATAATACCATTAATAAATGAATCTAATGATATTGCGTTATTAGAAACCATAGAAAATATGAGACAAACAAACCCTAACGCAATAATTCCAAAAAATATAATAGAAAATTGGAAAAAATTTACTAATATATTAACTGATTTTTTTGATAATAAAAATTTGATTGATAATAAAAATTTCTTTTTTTTTCCTGGTTCGTTTTTCATTATAAGTAAAAATATAATAAATAGAATATTATTTGGAATATTAAAAGAAAATTTATTAGATAAAGCAAATATTACAACTATTCCTGATGATGTCGCTATTACCGCATTCGCGTTCAAATATTTTGGAAATTTAGATTGTATAAACACACGGGAAAATTCAAGAAATTGTGAAAATAAAGAAATTGAATATGAAGAAAAAATCTTTCATATTCGCAATAGGACGGATATGTATTTTGGGAACAGAGAGGTGGATGTAGAAAATATGAAATTTCAAGTAAAAAAATTCTATAATGAAAATTTTGAAATTATATAAATAGAAATGCGATGTTGTTTGCATTCAAGTTTGAACCATTGTTATTTTTATTAGTGGTGGTTACATTAGTATCTATAAAATCCCAGGGTATTTCACCTTCTTCCCATTTTTCATCCAAGTCTACAGGAATTTCCAAAATAGCAGGTTTTCTTATTTCTTTGTTATTTTTATGATTACATAGATTTTTTATAAAATATTTTAATTTATTAGAACACTGATTAGCATTCTCGTTAATATGAGTACGATAGAATTGAAAAGAGGATTTAATAAATGAGAATGAAAATTCAGCATTTAATAATTGTAAAAGTAATAATAAATATATTGCAACAGTATTCATAATAGAAAAAATTATATTTATAATTTACATATAATTTTTAAATCAATTTTTTAATTTTATAATTTTATTTAATAAAATGCAATACAGAAATAAAAATCGAAAAAACTATCTAATAAATAATTGGTATAATGTCGGCAACAACTACTGAAATATCGTCACATTGCTTAGGAGTATATTTAGATTGATGAATAGTATTATCATTATTTAAAACGTCTATCATATTCCATTGTTGTAACCAGCGGTCAGTAGTCTGTATAATAATATCATCAGCATCCATATAATACAATTCATTCATATCTTGTTTGTTATTCATCATAACCATATCCCACAAACCATCGCTTCCAATAATAACCTTGTATGTTTGATTTGGATGAATTGGTATAACTGTTTTATCTGGAAAACAACCAGTAACTCCATTATGTCCCAATGCTTGAGAACAAGCCAAACGCGTAACATCTGTATTCCATTCAATATATTCACTATATACACTAATCATCGTATCTTTATCAACCATTTTTATATTCATAGATGGAATAAAAGTTACGCGACCATCCAATCTATTTCTTTCATTTTCGTTATTATAATTATGTTCTTTACTAATAAAATCTACATTTCCATTCCTATATACAACTACTTGGGAATCGCCACAATTAAAACATTCAATACGATTTTTATAAAATTTTACTAAACAAATAGTTGAGCCTGAACCATATTTTGTTATATTTTCATTAATATGCTTAGCCAGATTTTCAATAGGGTTCTTAGTAGAAATAAATCCATTCATTGTTTCAGTTGAGAGACTTTTAATAAAATCAATACATTCATAACCGCCATGTCCATCAAAAACCGCTGACCAACTAAATATTTCGCCAGTTTCATCATCTATACATTGGTCACTAATAATATAGTCTTGGCCTTTAGATAATTGATTGATTTGGGTTTTAATATCAAAAGAATGATATGGTTTTGAATAAGGTAGTAAATAATTGGATGATAATATTTGTTCCATTATTGATAGTTATGTTATAGTTACTTAATACTTATTAATAAATTACACTTTTCTTTTAGTTATATTGTTATAAAAATATAAATAAAAAGATTTTCAATTTTTTCATTCAAACTCATTCTTATGAACCCTATACTCAATATAAAAAATAACATAAGGAAAACTATATCAAATCAATTGTAATCTTATTTTCTTTTTGGTTTTATCTTCATCTTCAAATAAATAAATTTTAAAGACATGCTTTGTTAAATCGTCAAAATTATTATGTGAAGAGAACCTTGATAATAATTTGATTTCTTTTAAATATACCATATAACTATAATTACCGTCATTTTTCATTATTTTATCAAATATAATACCATCATATGTATTCATCATAATATCGGGATTTGTAAAACAACGATTTAGAACATCACAATCAGTTTGAATTTTTCGTATAGAACGCATAGAAGCGTTGAGATAATCCATTTCGCCTAACCAATTTTTCAAAAATAGTTGTGCATCATTACTCAAATTAGAAACCAATGATAAATTTTGAGACAACATCATTAAATTCAATAAATCAACTAATCTACGAATAGGACTTGTAACTTGAGTGTATGATTTTATATTCATAACGTCGTGTCCTAAATTAACATTTTCATCGAATAAAATATACTGTCCGCTAACATTATTCCACGATTTTATAATTCGCATAGTATCGTCATCTACCTCTTGACTAATAATAGAATTCTTATTAGTGTTGATATAATTAGCTGACCGAAATATTCCTATTTTTGCATTCATCATAAAATTACCAGTATGCAAATTCATAAAAATCATCCAATGTGCAACTAAATCGTGTGTATCATCTATAGTTTCATCCATTTTTTGTGAAATGTCAAATAAAGATTTAAATTGTTCATCCTTTGCTAACATAATAGGGTCTTCATAAACATAATTTTTAGACACCTTTATAAGAACATTTTTATATTGTATAGCAGTTTCATCGTCAATGAGTTCTCCATTTTCATTTAATAAAATATCCATTGCTAATGCAAACCGCAATTGTCCTTTTTGAAGACTACATAAAGTATCTGATAAAATTGTAGGCAACATTGGTCTGCGTCTATCTGGTAGATAAATTGTAGATACTCTTCTACTAAAAGAATTCCATAATCCAAGCGTTTCTAACCAAAAATATACATTTGATATATAGACGCTCACTTTTATTAAACCATTATTCAATTTATTAATACTAAATCCATCGTCAAAGTCTGTGCTATTTTGTGGATCAATCGTAAAAATGTATTGTTCTCTACGGTCTTCAATATTAAAATTCTGGTTTTTCAATATTTGTTCAACATACTCATCGCACGTTTTTTTATTCAATATATCACGAGTTTTGTTTGTAAAATCGGTGAGAGAAATATGGAGACTTTTACAATATAATTGATATTCGTAAAAAGCTTCTATAATATCAACATCGCCAATGGTTTCGTGTAAAATTCCATGTGGATGCTTATCGTTCCAATTATCGTATTTAAAAACAACATATTTATTTTTTAATACTTTTGAAAAAGACATTTTGATGTCGTATGGTATTAAAAATGATGGTAAGTGTTTATCATCTGGAATACATTTATATAATAATCGTTTTTTATTTGATGTTCTACCAAATGTTTTATTATTTTCTAATTGTAAAACTCCAGCAATAATTAAATTGTGTTTTAAATATTGGTTTACTAATTCTATATTAAATTTACCGTTGTCATTATATGTATAAGTAAATATATCTCTGCTGAATAACTTATAATCAATAGGGTTTAATTGTAATAATTCAGGACACTCAGTTTCAATATTTATTTTTATATTTGTATAAGGGTCAACAAAATGCCAACAACTATAATTACGATTTTCAATAATTATTTTGAATTGTTTCATTTATTATTTTATTTATTAATTATATATTGTAAGTTAAATTTTATATAATAATAATTTGAAATCAATTTTATAGTTATTTATCAATATAAAGTAATTATAAACGATTATGTTAAAAAATTATCGATTTCAATCAAAATTTCATTGGGAAATATAGTTTTTGAATTAGTAATTTCTTCGAGAGTTTCAATATTTTCAATCCAATCTAATGGCATTGTCCAATATCCACTGTAAAATTCTCCATCAATACAATATTTTTCAAGGATTATTGATAAATTGGTAATAGTTACGAAATTTGCTCTAAACATATATGTAGTTACAACCCCATCATCAACAAAACCAATGTTATAATAAAATAAATATCGCTGTCCTTTTTGTAATTCTGTTATCAACATTACCTATTTTAGTAAATATATATTTATTATATTTCATAAATATATATATAATGATACCAACTTCTCTCAAATATATCTTTTCATTAGATTTAGTATTCAAAACTGTTTTATTGCTATCAGTATTAATTAGTTTTTATATTTTTATCAACATTTTAGTATTGAAAAAACAAACATATAAACCAATGTTCTCGACTTGGCAATTTCCAATGTTATTAGCGATATATTTGGAAGTGATGTATGGAATATAATATTTTTATTATTATTTTATTATACGTTTATATGTTATGATAATAGAATTGCGATAATAGCATAATACTATAAATATAATAAAAAGACAAATTAATAATATTAAAAAATTCAAATACAATCGAAACAATGAAAAGTAATATAAGAATGAATAATTATACTGAAAACAAGATAAATCTCGCATCGCTTTATAATAAAAAGTCGTCGCTTTATCATTATCATTATCTATACAAAAGTTTTGGTCAAATAGAATAGGACACGCTGACGAACCATTGTTATTGAATATATTTTTATAATAAATATCTAAATCCAATTTTTTATTATAAACGCCATCCTCCCAATTTTCTAAAATCCGTTTCATACCTGAACGATTTAAAATATATGCATGTGTTGTATTCCCATTATATTGAATAATAGAGTTATTTGTTGTACATATCAAAGTGTTTGAATTTAAATAATCATACATTTCATGTGGTAATATAGAATAACCTAATTGAAAATATTCACACCATTCATTTTTTTTCATAAAATCAAAAACATATTGAATATTGTTTTCATTATAACTTGGTGTATTTATAATGTCATCTTCAAATATTAGAATAAATTTATCGTTATTATTATAAGAATTCTTTATAACATTAATATGACTTTCAAAACAACCAATACGACCGGAAGTAGGATGTTTGTCAGCGAAATAAAATTCAACATTTATTTTTAATTTATCAAATACTTTTTTTACATTAACATATTTATCTTTTCGTTCTTTAAGATTTATGCATACAATTTTATCAACGCCCTTATTCATTTTGTATATGTTATATATAAAATATAGATAAGATTTATGATAAAATAATATTTAAAAATTTCTTGAGAAATTAAAAATAATTTATTTTTATGTAAATTTTTATGTTCAATTCGTAGTGAAATTGTATATAATAACTGAAATAACGGAAGTAAATAATAAATAAAGTATGGGAAATTATTTCGTTTCAAAACTAAATATAATGATATCGTATTTATAAATAATGAAATAGTTATTATTAAATATACTATTTCTTTAGAACCAAACGCCAAATACATATCTTTTAAATCTGTGCTTTCAGCACCAGCAATGTAATTTCTATCTTTATTTTTTTTTATTAAATATGTTAATACACATTCTCCATTATAAAAAGTCCAAGAAATTAGAACAATAATGGTATAAAATATATAAATATAATCAAACCAATTTTTTTTGAATATTAACCCATAAAAAGATATAAATATCGCAAAAAAAGCGTGTAATAATCCTATTACTTTATCATTTTTTTCAAGAAAGGGTATAATATTTTCCAACATTTCTATATATATTTATAAATACATTAATTAAATAGAATTTTACAATTGTAAATGACAATAACGATAGATATAATAAAACAAAACTATAATAAACAATACTTTATATATAATACTAACTATCTATAAAGTTCTCAATGCCTCCAAAAAAATTCTTCAAGAAAAGTTCATTTCCAAAATCAACAAAACCAAAAAAAGAACAATCTATAAACCTAAATGCTAAATATTTAATAATAGTTGAGTCACCATCCAAATGTTCAAAAATAGAAGGTTTCTTAGGTAATGAATACTGTTGTATAGCATCAAAGGGTCATATTCGTACGATAGAAGGGTTAAAATCCATCGATACAAAAAATACATTTAAACCAACTTTCTCAATCATAGATGAAAAAAAAGGCCAAGTAGAATTTATGCGTTCTATTATTTCTAGGTTCTCCAAGCCGAATATTATTTTAGCATCCGACGATGACCGCGAAGGTGAAGCAATTGCGTGGCATATATGTGAAGTATTTGATTTACCAATTCAAACTACCAAACGAATAATATTCCACGAAATTACAAAAACAGCAATTATAGAAGCAGTAAAATCGCCAACAACAATTAATATGAATTTGGTTCACGCACAACACGCTCGTCAGGTATTAGATATGATTGTTGGTTATAAAATATCGCCTTATTTATGGAAATATTTATATTTTAATAAATCCAATTCGTTATCAGCAGGTCGTTGTCAAACACCAGCGTTGCGATTAGTATATGATAATGACCATAATAAAAAAACGGATTTGGAAACAAAATACAAAACAATTGGAAATTTCACAACAAATAATGTAGCAATGACATTAAATTATGAATTTGATACTAAAGAAGAAATTGTCGCATATTTAACAACATCGAAGAAATTCCAACATATGATAAAAGTCGGAACAACAAAGAAGGCTATAAAACAGCCACCAAAACCATTGAATACATCAAGATTATTACAATTAGCAAATAATGTTCTCCATATTTCACCAAAAGAAACAATGAGTTTATGCCAATCACTATATCAAAATGGTCATATAACATATATGAGAACAGATAGTACAAAATATTCCAAAGATTTTTTGAATAAAGCAGAAGAATTTATTATAAAACAATGGAATAAACCAGAGTATATTGGTAAATTAGATAGCATAGAGCAAAAAGATATTAATAATCCGCACGAAGCAATTCGAGTTACACATATAAATACACAATACTTAAACGACAGTGATAATTCTCGAATGAGTTCACTTTATCGATTAATATGGAGAAATTCAGTCGAAAGTTGTATGGCAGATGCTTTATATAATTCAACTGAAATAAGAATAACAGCACCATTAGAAAAATATTATTCATATAATATAGAAATACCAATATTTTTAGGTTGGAAACTAGTAAAAGATAAAAAAGATGTAGATTGTGAAGGCGATGACAATGATACAATAAATGGGAACTCAACTAAAAAAAATACAAAAGGACAACCAAATCAAACTGAAAAACAAAATAATCCAACAGCACTTTTAATGTTTTTTCAATCATTAGAAACATCTGGAAAACCAATACATTTTAATTATATAGAAAGCAGTGTAGTTGTAAGAAATAAACATCAACATTATACAGAAGCGAGTTTAATTAATAAATTAGAAGAATTAGGTATTGGTCGTCCATCTACATTTGCTACAATAGTAGAAACGATACAAGAACGAGGATATGTAAAAAGAATGAATTTAGATGGTGAAAAAGTAAATTGTAGCGAATATAAATTACGGAGTGATGGATTATTAGAAATAAAACAACAAGAAAAAGTATTTGGAAATGAAAAAAACAAATTAGTAATACAATCATTAGGAATATTAACAATGGAATTTTTAGTAAACCATTTTCAAGAATTGTTCTCATATGATTATACAAAACATATGGAAGACAAATTAGACCAAGTATCATCCGGAGAAGAAAATGAGTGGGCAAAAATATGTAAAGAATGCTATAACGAAATAAAAGAGTTATCAAAAGAATTGACAAGTTTAACAAAACAGGTTTATCCAATTGATGATACACATGATTATATATTTGAAAAATTCGGGCCAGTAGTAAGACACAGATTAGAAGATGGAACATTTGAATATAAACAAGCGAAAAAAGATATGAAATTAAATTTCGAAAAGTTAAAAAATCGTCAATACATATTAGATGATTTATATGAAATCAAAAATGATTGTTTAGGTAAATACGAAGATGAAGATATGTTTATAAAAAATGGTAAATATGGGTTATATGTAGAATGGGGTGATAAAAAAGAAAGTATCAAAAAAATAGAAAAACCAATTGACCAAATCACATTACAAGACGTAATAGACTATTTAGGAACAGATAAAATGCAACAAAATAAATCATTATTAAGAATAGTAACACCTGAATTAAGTATTCGTAAGGGTAAAGGTAAATTAGGTAATTATGTTTATTATAAAAGAGAAGATATGCCAAAACCAGCGTTTTATAATTTAAAAAAATTCCCCGAAGGGTATATTACTTGTGAACCAAAAGTATTAATTGACTGGTTAATGGAAACATATAAAATAACAATAAATTATGAATAACCCCAAAACCATTAAAGTGAAATAAAATCATTATATTATATGTAAAAATTATAGAAATATATAATATAAAATGGAAAAAGAAACAGCAAACAAATATATATTATCTTTAATCATAACATTTTTCATAGCAATATATATTATTTGTTTAGTATATTTATTCAAAAAAGATAGTGAAGTATCGAGTATAATATTATTAATAATATATCAAACAATGCTTATTTTTTATTTAATACATAAGGCGACAAATAGCAATTTGTTTACACCTTTACAATTGTTCAACTCGCAATCTGTATCAATGTTCTCATTTAAAACTTTATCGCAAATATGTGTTTCAAATAAAGAAATATGTAAAGAAGGATTAAAAGTAATTATTTGGAACACAACATTAATAGCGTCTATATTAAACTTTGTATCGTTATTATTATTTATAATGACATATCAACATTTATATAAAGAATATAAATTAGACCGCTATGATACATTACCATTATCAAATAAAAATGAAATGTTAGTAAAGAATTTTAAAATATTTTTGTTAGTTAGTATGGTATTAACGCTGTTTTTAATAATGATAAATGCATTTGACATAGTAGCGACTGGGTTAATCGGACAATTTTTAGTAGTCCTTTCATTTGGTATAATAATAACAATGTTAACAATAACTTCTTATAACGTATATATAGCAAGTGAAATATTCAAATTAAAAAATATAAAAGTTATTTCCAGATAAAGTAGAATTACAATAATAATTATAATAAAAATAATATTTATAATGCGTAAAGATATAAATATTGTCTTCTCTATACATAATAATATAATAAACAAAAAATGAAATATTAAGAAACACATTATGACGATTATATAAATAGTGTTGAAAAATACAATATACATCCAGAATTAATCACTTTATTTGAACAATTCCCAAAAAAAAACAATGAATTGAATAATTGTATATTTTATGGTCCAACTGGTTCTGGTAAATATTCACAGGTTCTCAAATTGATAAAAAAATATAGTCCAAGTGAATTAAAATATGATAAAAAAATTACTCTACAAAATGATAAACAGACATATATATATAGAATAAGTGATGTTCATTATGAAATTGATATGTCATTATTAGGTTGTAATTCGAAAATAATATGGCACGAAGCATTTTTACAAATCATAGACATTATATCTGTAAAGCAAGATAAATTTGGCATAATTGTTTGTAAAAACTTTCATTTAATTCATAGTGAATTATTAGAAATATTTTATAGTTATATACAACAATATAATTCCCATTCCGTCATTAAACTAAAATTTTTTATATTAACAGAACATATAAGTTTTATTCCAACAAATGTTTTGAATTCTTGTCAAATTATCAATATCAAACGACCAAATAAAGACGAATACAAAAATATGATGAATATAAATTCAAACAAATCAAATAATAAAACCACAGTTAATAATGGAATAAATTTATTAAATAATATTGAATTAGAGGGTATATTAAATTTAAAAGAGAGCCGGTATTTTCCGTTAATTAATAATACAGAAGAAATACCAAAAGATATTTTCAATATTATATGTGATAACATAATACAAGAAATGTCCAAGAAACAGCAGTTATCGTTTACTGATTTTCGTGATACATTATATGATATATTAACTTATAATTTAGATGTTACAGAATGTTTATGGTATATATTACGATATTTCATAGAGAATAATTATTTAAATTCACAAGATATAACAGATATATTAGATAAATCATATTATTTTTTGAAATATTATAATAATAATTATAGGCCAATATACCACTTAGAGAGTATTATGTTTTATATAATAAATAAAATACATAAATATGATGAATTATAATAAAGCTTGCGATAACCTTGGTATTGATAAAAACAAAAAAATAACAAAGGAATATTTAAAAAAGGTTTTTAGAATGAATGCTTTAAAATATCATCCTGATAAGAATAGTTCTCCAGATGCTTCTTTGAAATTTCAAAAAATTCACGAATCCTATGAATATTTGATGAAATCATTAGAATATAATATATTTGGTGGCATTGATGATGGGAATGAAGATAATGACGATAATGATAATGAAAAAACTGGTTACTCTGGTATTTTGTTCTCATTTTTGAAAAATATAATGAAAAAAGATGGTAATACAGACGGATTGTATTATATTATTATTGATAAAATTTCAAATACTTGTGAGAAAAAAGCATTGGAATTAATACAAAAAATAGATAAGAACAAGTTAATAAAAATATATGAAATTATTAAAAAATACGGTGAATTTTTACATTTTTCCAATGATTTTATAGAGAAAATACATGTGGTTCTCAATGATAAAATAAAAAATGATGAATGTATTATATTAAATCCTTCGATAGATGATTTATTTGCTAATAATCTATACAAATTAAAAGTAAATGATTTCACATATATTGTTCCTTTATGGCATCACGAATTGGTATATGATAATTCAGGTAATGATATTTATGTGAAATGTTATCCAATGTTACCCGATAATGTTTCTATTGACGAACAAAACAATATTCATATTGAATGTCAATTTGATATAAAAGAAATATTGAATTTGGAATTTATTGAAATCAATGTAGGTAATAATATTATAGATTTTTATACAAATGAACTATTAGTGAAACGAAAACAATCCATTGTTCTCAAGAATGAAGGTATATCAAAAATAAATACAAAAGATATTTATGATATAAGTAAAAAAAGCGATGTATATGTATACATTGACTTAGATTGATATTTTAGAGAACATACTTGTTCGCACAACCATCGACTTCGGACTTTTTAGTAAATCTAAAAAATAAAGATTGAATAGCCATAATGAAGCCAAATTATAATAATCGATGTATATTATTTTTTTAGAAATGATTTCATTTTGATAAATAGAATTAAATTCCTTTTCTTTTTCTCGTAGATATGTTATAAATGATTGATTGATAAAGTATTTTTGTAAAAACCTACCTAAATCAATATTATATAAAGCATGACATTGTTTTGAATTGATTATTGCCTTGATTTCATCATACAATAATTCTACTTCAAAATATTCTATATATATTTTTGTTTTTAATTCTTGTGGTAGGTTCTCTATATTGATTAATAAACTCTCCATTTCAATATATGGATAGTTTATTTTATAGCAAAAAATTGTTTATACTAATATTACATTTATAAATACAATAATTACAAGTAAAAAATAACATAAAAATATATTTCACATAATAAGTTATGTTAAGCATCAAAACTATCTATATAATATTTTTTTATTCAATATTATATTTCAATATAATCAATAGTAAACGCAGAAACATAAATATACAATATTTTTTAATAAAAAATCGTTTATCTCATTTGAATTATGATATCAATAAAACCATTAAAAAAACAATGGAAATAGAAATGAAAAAGAATTATATAAATGGATACAATGACGCAATCAAAAATTTTAATGGAAATAGTACATTAGCAGAATTCATTAGAGAAAATTTGAACGAAGAACTACAATTTTTAACTAATATACTGCTGTATCCATTTGATTTGCCTTTATACAAAAAACCAATTGTTGACCATTTCAAATATAAAATTACACCATATATTGAAAAAATCCATAATTTAAATTTACATCCTGTATACAAAACAAAATTAATAACATACTGTGATTATTCTAATATCAAAATGATAAGAAGTCTATACAAAATAAATAAAATTATAAAAGTATCAAATTATGATTATCGAAAAGTAAATATAATAAAAACTTTTGTAAAATGGAAATTACGAAAAATGATTTTGTAAATACAAGTATAAAATGTTCTCTTTATAAATTATAATAATCCAAAAACAAAATGTGTGGAATAATTGGTTATCTTGGTTCGGATTTATACAAAGAATATTTAATATCAGGTTTGAAACTATTACAAAATCGTGGGTACGATTCTGTAGGTATATCTTGTATATCAAATGGAGAACTGAATACGATAAAATTCGCATCAAAAACTACTTGCGATGCTTTAGATGTATTAGAAACCGAAATAATGAAAAAAAATATTTTTTCATCTTGTGCTATTGGACACACTCGATGGGCTACACACGGCGGCAAAACAGATATTAATGCTCATCCACATCACGATAATTCTAATAAAATCTCATTGGTTCATAATGGTATTATTGAGAACTTCGAAGAATTGAAAAATAAATTATTAGAAAAAGGTTATCACTTTAAATCACAAACAGATACTGAAATCATAGTAGTTCTCATTGGTTATTATATAGATAATGGAGAACCTATAGAAAATGCTATACAGAAAACAGTCGAAGAATTAGTAGGAACTTGGGCTTTGGTTATTATGCATGCCGAACATCCTAATAAATTATGGATTACTCGTAATGGTTCTCCATTATTATTAGGTATGGAAGATGAATATATTATGATAGCATCAGAACAAATAGCATTTGGTAATTATATCAAAAAGTATATTGTATTAGATAATCACGATTTAATTGAAATTACAAAAGAAAATAAGACCATTAAATATAATAAAAATATTCACAGATATGCAATAAAAGATAAATTATTAACGAATATTGAAACAAGTCCTTTACATTATAAGCATTGGATGTTAAAAGAAATTATGGAACAACCAGATTGTATTATTCGTGCGATGAATAATGGTGGTAGAATTGAGAACAATGTTTCTGTAAAATTAGGTGGTTTGGATTTAAATAAATCGAGATTATTAAACATAAATCATTTGATAATATTAGGATGTGGAACATCGTATCACGCGGGGTTATGGTCATTGGATATTTTTAAAACATTGGATATATTTGATACAGTTGTAGCATATGATGGTGCTGAATTTCAAATAAAAGATATACCGAAGAAAGGAACTACTGGTGTAATATTATTATCTCAATCAGGTGAAACAAAAGATTTACATAGATGCATTCAAATAGCGAAAGATTATGATTTAATAACTATTGGTGTAGTGAATGTTCCAGATTCGTTAATCGCAAGAGAAACGGATTGTGGGGTTTATTTAAATGCAGGTAGAGAAGTAGCAGTGGCTTCTACAAAGTCGTTTACAAGTCAATGTATTGTATTATCAATGGTCGCTATTTGGTTCTCACAAAATCGTGGAACAAGTATTGAAAGAAGAAAACAAATGATAAATGATTTACGCAATCTACCTTTTCAAATACAAAATATTTTAGATAACATTGAGAACATTATGCTATTTACAAACAAATTCAATAAAACATCGTGTTTTTTATTAGGAAAAGGGAAAGAAGAAGCTATTGCGAAAGAAGGTGCGCTGAAAATGAAGGAAATTTCTTATATACACGCAGAAGGTTATTCATCATCATCATTGAAACATGGGCCATTTGCACTAATAGAAGATGAATTACCAATTATATTATTAGATATTAATGAAGAGAACCGAGATAAAAATAGAAATACATACCAAGAAATTAAAGCAAGAAACGCATTTGTATTAAGAATAACAGATTTGGAAGGAGAACTTTTGATAGAAAAAAACAAGACATTTGGCGGATTAACTGCGAATGTATATATTCAATTATTATCTTATTATTTATCAATTGAAAAAGGGTTCAATCCAGATTTTCCGCGTAATTTGGCGAAAGTTGTTACGGTAGAATAGTATTTACACAGACATAATTTGTGTTTACAACGCAGATAAAGTAACATTATCGTAATCATTTTAGTATTATTTTATATTGTATGTATAATATATATAATATAATGGGGAGTTGTATTTGTGTTGGTGTCTGTGCTTGTGGTGGAGCAATAGTGGCTAGTTTGGTTTATTATAATTATTCGAATTGTAATATAGTGAAAGAGCAATGTGAAGATAAAAATATCAATTATTCAGCGGTATAAATGTCATTTGTATTCCTTTTTCTTGAAAATTATTTTTTAGATAGAATGACGATATTTCTTTACTACAAGTCAATGTGCATTTTGCGCAATTTTTTTCGTTCGACCTATTTTTGGCATAATCTAATAGTTTGCTTCCTATTTTAAGATGCCTATAATTTTCATCAACGACCACATCTTCAATATGAGCATAAAGAGCATAATTATTAATGAACTTTTGGTCGTATATGAGCGTTATACTTCCAACGATTTTATCATCAGTTCTTGCTACAAATATCTCACTATTTTTGAATATTATATCGTAGATTTCACTGAATTTATCAAACGAAATTTCATATTCAATGGGTCTAAACTGTCTCATCAAATTCAAATAATGTATGTAATCATTTTTTTCTAAAATGGTAATTTGAATGGTCATTGTATATAATATTATATATTTTACTCTATATATCATATTTTAAAAACCAATTATTTATATATATAATTTTATAAATAATTATTATATGTATATTTTTCTTCTATATTCAAATTTTATTATTCATTATTTTTAGTTCATCTATATATTCTTTAACTTTTTTAATACCGCCAAATCTATCTATTTTATAACTAAAATTTATTATATTAAAGTTTTCACATACTTCCCAATTATTTCGTTCAATATTTTTACCTCTTCGCATCCATCTTATAGTTGGTAATTGATTATTATTATTTTCAAAAATATATTCACATCCTTTTCTTATATCATATAATAAATGCCATTTTTCACACGATATTTTACGTTGTTCTTCATTTATATAATTAAATGGTTGTATTATTCCAATATATGGTCGAAATATTTCTTCTAGTTTACTTTCTGAATAGCAATCCTCATATTCTATTCCTAAAAATATAATATTGCTGTTATTTTTATGATATTCTTCCTTTTCCTTACGTTTATCGTTATATTCTCCTTGTTTTAAACGATTTTTACACCCTCCCCATATTTCAATATGAATTTGTTTATTTTTGTATATACCGTCTTTCCCTACAAATTGTCTATCATATATTCCACCTCTTCCATATAATTCATTGTAGTCTTCAGAGTATTTTGCACCTTTAGATTGTTTAATTCCACGAGAAAATAGAAAATTAACCAAACTAACTTCACTTTGAGACTGTAGTTTTTCACCAGTAACTGTTGTCAAATGTTGATTAGAACGTATATCATATTCTTTATTTAAAGTATCAAATGTTTTATCAAATTTATATATAAGTCCCACAAAATCACCGAAACCATTGTTTATTAAAATGCTAGCACTCGGAAAATATCCCCATCTTGATAAAATTTCAATTGCGATTTTATGAAATTCATCTTCTGTATGAACTACTCTTCCAGAACTTATTGTTATCAAGCTGCGATAATAATTATTATATTGTTTATTATTTATACCAAAACCAATTGCTATTTTGTTTAATGTTAATTTATTATTACGAAAACATCTATACATTTCATGATAATTTTCATCTAGCCACGCAGCGTTAAAAACAGAAATACCATCTGCTTTATACATATTTTTAAATTCTTCGAGATATTTATTTAATTTAAATTCTTTTTTTTTCTGTGCAATTAATGATATTTGTTGGCTATGATTTTCTCTATATATTTCTTGCCATTTAGTTTCAACTTTAAATTCAATCGACAATTGTTTTAATAATAAATCACTATTTATAGAAGACGCATATTTTAATTGTGTGTAAAAATCTGTTTCAGTGTTATCTTTTAACCAATGCCAAAATAACACTTTAGCTCCATTATCATCAACCAACTTTTTAACGGTTTCTTTTAATTGGTTATGATGTTTTTCTAATAATATTTCTTTATATTTAAATTTGTATTGCAAATCTTCAACTGAAATTTTATGGTAATTCATATTCTTTAAATACCCTAATTCTTTTAACCCATTAGTAGTTAATTTTTCTATCCCATAATTAAAAATAACATTTTCTATTTGTTTGATAAAATTTTCTATTGTTCCGTACTTCTGCGTTAATGTATCTTCTTTTAAATGCATAGTGCAGAGAATACGACCATCTTTAATTATATCGCGCAAAGACCTTTTGCAATTATTTTTACAAAAATCTTTCCTACATTTACAAGAAACTGATGTATGATTATCTAAATTTCCATCGTATGTAAATTTTATATTGTTTATGGTTTCAATATCATTCAAAAATTTTTTATAGCAATCATATTTTTTAGAAGGCATTGTTCACAATAAATAGCGGTTATATTTTATATTACGATACCTATAAAGTAAACAGTAATTCAATTTTTAGGTATAATATACATTTGAAATAAAAAAAATGTGTATGTAGTTTTGAATGGTCATTGTATATATTATTATATATTTTACTCTATATCATATTTTCAAAATATGTTGATTATAGTAAAAAATTGAATTACTTTTTACTATATAAATAGTTGGTATACTTAACAACAATCAAAATGGCTTACCTTAAAAATCTCGCTGCTGAATACGCAAGTTCAAATATTATTCCAATGCTGGAATTTCGTAATTATAATGGAGTATATGATATGAAAATTACTAACAAATGGTATTATTTTAATCCATCAAACAAGGATAAATATAATGATACATATGACGAAATATTCTATCATATTACGACATTTTTCAAAGTATTATCAAATATGTTGGATAAAGAAGAGAACGCTGAGAACAATCAATACAATAAAAAAAAAGAAGAAATAAAAGATATTTATATGAAAACTGATGCTAAATTCATCAATCTAATCATAAAACAAATTTTTGAATATGTAAAGAAAAATGTAGCAAATACCGCATTAAATAATAGTAATGAAGATATACCATTACCCGTAGAGTTAACTGATATGATATATCAATTTGTTCCAAATGATACCAATATGGATTTAGTAAATAAAATTAAAAATAAAATTATGTTACCTAAAAAGGAAATTATAGTAGAACTAATCAAATTCTTACCTCATATTGAAACTGAAACAAAAATTATTGAAATTTATTATAAATATGTTGATTTATACACTACTAATAAAATATTGAAATTATTAAGAAATAAATTTTGCGATGAATTTGATGAAAAAAAATCATTTCCAAAGAATAACAGTGGTAAATTTCTTCCAATCTCAAAAGATGATTTCAAAATTTTTAAAAAATACGTTTATTTAGATAAGACATCTTTTGGCGATTTCGACCAATTGACTACAAGTATTCATAATTCAATGCAACAATTATTATATAGTGAAATCAAAAATATTCGTCAAATCAAAACGCATCTAGAGTATAATTATTTTAAGGATGAATTCAAGGGAGAACAAATCCATAAATTTACAGAAATTGAAATATTCCAAAAAATATTTAACCTTGGATATGATTATAAATTTTATAAAAATGATTGGAAAAACGAGATACCTGAATTATTATCAAATACTACTAATAGTTTAACTTTTCGCGATGCGTATATGATAAAGCAATATCCAAATTGGGTTAAAACATTCTTAGAACAATTATCAAGAGACGTATTCGCTATGATAACGTATTTCAATAAATTAGTGAAATACGATAAATGTGGTATGTCTATAATAGAAAGAGTAGAAAAACTTATAAAATTGCAAAACGAATACGAATATCATAATTTACACAAATATAAAAACGAATGCAAAAATGAATTGAAAAAAATAGAAAAATTTATAAAATAAAACAAACATAAAAATACAAACATAAAAATACAAAAATAAAAATCAACATAGTCTCGATTTTAAGTAATCGTGATTTTTTTTAGCATCGTGATATCCATTGACATACAATTCAGTAAAATTATATTTATGTTTTGAGAACAATGTAGTAAATTCATTCAAGTCGGCAATAGAATTTCGCTTTACAACTTGTTCTTTTTTCCAAATACTTGGCGTTATATGTAATGCATTCTCGCTAATATTCAAATAAGGAGTTTTGCTAAATCCACCATCAAATGTAAACATATTATTATATCTATTGATAATGCCACCAGTTATTAAAGGAATATGAGAACTTGCTATACAACAATTAATTGCATCTTCTAAATTATTGAAATTCGAAAATATTTTAGTTTCTGGATAAAAACCATTCAACGCAGTAACTCCTATATATAATCGTCTCAAATCAAAGTCTTCTGTTGTGTAATATTCCAATATTTTCTTTTTCATTAAATATTCTAAATCAAACAAGGTGTTTGTGTTTTTAATACTATAGTCAACAATATCGGATTTAAAATAATTTATATCTTTTTTACAACAAAGCATTAATGAATTCCAAGCACCAGCAGAAGCACCTGAAAAAATGAAATTATCTAAATTGAAATTGTCCTTTATATAGACGCATAATCCTAACATATAGACGCCCTTGAAACCACCTGGTGATATTGAAATGATTTTTTTATCTTTTATGAAATCGTTTTGTTTCATATATTCATCTTTATCTGTTTCAATGTTGTATATTTTATTATTTGTAATTGATACAATATTATATTTTGAATTATATAATGATATTTTGGAGTTATGCTTGAATATTTTACTTGCAAAATACCGTATAGAATGAACCATTGATAAATAAAAAAAGAATATTTTATATAAATAATTCATTGTTTTTATATTATTCTATAATATAGTGAAAAAATAATAAATGAATTTAATTTCATTTATTATTAGAAATGGATAATTTAATTATAAGTTACAGTTATAAAAATATGATTGGCTAATATAGTTATTTTTTGGTTTTTGAATATTATTTATTTTTTATAATTTTAAGCAGCAACAACCTTCTTCTTCACAACCTTCTTCTTTGGTGCTTCCACTGGTTCACTTGCTACTTCTACAGCGACTGGTGCTGGCTCTGCCTTCTTGACAACCTTCTTTACTACAACTGGTTCTGGTTCTTGTTGTGGTGGATTATCACTATCATCATCACTATCTTCGACTTCAGTTGTAACAGGCTTAGATGATTGAACGGTTTCTTCTTCTTCGTCAACTGTAACATCTTTACTAACATTGTCGATAGCAGTTAGTTCGTCATTTGATAGTTGAATATGACATTTACCATATACACTTACAACTTGTTGTGGCTTTACTACGCATTGATTTAGTTTCCAAGTAATTCCCCAACCTTTGCCGCCAAACCATAATCCACCACATTGAATAACACAAGCAACATTACTCATTTTAGTAATGAAATCTTGAGGAGTTAATCTATCATTATCACAAGGGAAAATTAATTTTTGATTAGTATCGTAAATTTCGACTGCCCAGCGTCCATCATAGTTAGGAACCTTTGCACGAATACAAGGTGGTTTAGAGAGGTCGATTTTTTTTGTATTTTTATCTTTTGAATATTTAATAAATGGGAAGAATGTATGCTTGGCTACTTCCCTTGTCATTTCTTCGCCAAACCAGACTTCACAGTTTTTAACAGCGTCGTCCAAGATTTGATTTTCAAATGCCTTTAGTTTATCAAGGAAATCAGTTGTAGCCTGAGTTTTGTATTGTTCAGTTGGAAAATTGAGTGAAATTGTAAACTTTCCATCAGATTCGCCGGTTTTTTCATCAGTATAATCAGAAATGCCCCAAGTCATCATTAGTGGTGTCGATAAATGTAATGCACGATTTGTTTGTGTGCTGATAATATTAATTGACTTAGCGCCGCGGTCATTGACCTTTGGTTGCATATAACGAACACTTGATGGTGTCCAGTCATTAACAGAAACAACGATTGGTGAAGATTGCTTTGACATTATTAGTTGATAGTATTAGTTTGCTTGTAAGTTTTGAGAGAAGTTTGATTTTAAAGTATAATATACGAGTTAGAAATATAAGAGCTGAATGTATTATACACTATATATGGTGATTTCTTTAATTCAATTTTTTACAATATATTTTATTTTTATTTAAAAAATAAGCATTTTTTTGTATTTTTGTAATATTATGTGATGTTCTCTTACGATGTTCTCTTACGCGTTTTAACATTTTTGTTTTCAAATAATTTTCCTTCTTCTCCGCACATATGGTCATACTTCCTTGATGTAGAACAATAATGATATTCAATATTTTTATTTTCTTTACTTCCATCCACCAAAAAATAATTATTGTCATCTACTGTTGGAAATAAAGAACATTTACCGAATTTGTTATTTGTAAAAAAATCTTTTGTAAAAAACTTACAATCAACGCATAGTTTTGGTTTTATTGTGGTTGCTGAAAATAATGACAAAATATTACAGTAGATAATAAAAAAAATATAATTCATTTTTATTTATATAATAATATGTTTGTAAGTATTTAAATTCTTTTATTAGTTGTCATAAAGTTCACATAAAAGAGAAGGGTTTTGTAAGGTTCTCTTAATATAATAATAAATGTATAATAGATAGTTTAGATATTATGATAAATATAATTACAGCAACTATAACATTAGAGTAAAAGATATTAAAAATTTAATTATTATATTATTATATATTAATATAATATGTTTTCAAAACCTATAAGAGAAAATGTATTTAACAGAGAACCTTGCTTATCAAACAAAGATGTTCCAATATTAAGTTACAACGATTTTTTTAAAAATAATATTTCATTAAAAAAATATAAATTACCTGAATTAAAAAGAATTGTAAAACATTATAAATTAATATTGCCACATTATAAATTACTGATAACTCACGATAAATACGATTTAAAAATAACTGGCAATAAAGATGATTTGATACAGCGTATAAAAACCCTTTTTAATAAAATGAAAAAAGCAGCATTAATACAAAAATGTTTTCGTGGCTGGATGGTAAGATATTCGTTTATATTAAATGGTGACGCTGTAAACAGTAAATCACTATGCGTAAATGATAGTGATTTTGTAACTCTTGAACCATTAGATGAAATACCAAGAGAACTTTTTTTTAGTTATAAGGACGCAAAAGAATTCTATTATGGATTTAATATAAGTTCACTTATTCAAATGATGAAAACAAAAGGAAAAATAAATAATCCATATAATCGTGAAGCATTTGATATGAAAATATTAAAAAAAATGATTTCATTATATAACATTATCCAAATTATTTATCCAGAACATAAAGATGAGAACAATAAAATCAATTTAACAGTTTCAAATACAAATATTTCAAGAAGTATGGCACATAATGATATGCAATCTCGTGATTTCAGAAACCATTATAATTCATTTCGACACCGTAATAATCAAAACCAGAATTCACAAGAAAACCAGTCAAATACTAATGATACCCCTAACATTTTGAACAACAATACTGTGATATCTACAAGATATTATGAACCACGAGTAAATAATTCTAATATACTATCGAATAACCCCATATTGAGAGATAATTATAATAAAATTGTAGAAATACGCAGGAAACCATTAGAAACAAGAATACAAGAATTATTTATGGAAATAGACCAATTAGGAAATTATACTCAAAGCACTTGGTTCTCTAATTTAAATAAACGAGGATATATATTATTATGGGGACATTTGCACGATATTTGGAGGTATAGAGCACAATTAAGTGTTGAAATTAAAAATAATATTTGCCCATTGTTCGACCCTTTTTCCGACATATTTTCACAACCTATATATCAAAATCATATTTTAGAAAGCGAAATCAAAATTGCGTGTTTAGCTGTTATCGAAAATCTTGTATATAGTGGTATAGATGAATACCATAAAACACTTGGAACTTTTCACGCATTAACCGCATTAACATTAGTAAGTAATGAAGCAAGAATTGCTATGCCTTGGTTATACGAATCGGTTGCGTTTTAATAAAAAATATATCTTTAGAAATAACAATAAAATTTAACATAATTATAATATTTGCTATATATATAATAATTATGGATTTTAGCGAAGATGAAACAAACAGAATTGCTGCAGCATTAAAAGGTAAGTATACGCCTCTTATAAATGCAATTATTGCTGAAAATAAAGGAACTGTTCAGGAGTTATTGGAAAAAGGTGATGACGTAAATGAAAAAGATGAAATTAATATTAAATGGTCACCAATAAAATGGGCGTCATTTATTTATGAATATGGTGATAATTTAAAAAACCCATTTGATAAAGCAAATATGTTAGAAATTATAAAGATGTTGAAAAAGCGCGGCGCAAATAGTCGTTTCGATAGTATATTGCGTGATGACAGTTATAATTTTACACCTCTTTTACTTCAAGATGATGTAGAAGAAGAGAAATTAAGAAGAGAATTAGAAGAACAAGATGGCGGAAGACGTGTAAGAAAAACAAAAAAATCAAGAAAAACAAAGAAAAGAGCAAATATAAAAGGTAAAACTGCCAAAAGACGCAAAAATATGAAAAAATAACTATTATTAGCATAAAACGATTACCTATTATTTTGTTACACGTACAATGTGATTGTAACAAAATGCAAAAGTTGTAAATGTCAAAAATATATATCAAAAAAATAATTTTATAATACGTTTTTTTATATTTTTATAAACACCCTTAGGAATATTCAAGCGAATAATTATAAATAAATATATATTTGTGAAAAAAGACTTAAAAACGAAACATATTATATGTATATAGTTAGAATGGTAAGAGCCACTAAGACAACCGATGCTAAGCAAACCACTACCCCAGCTGTTAAAGAAACTGCCCCAAAGACACCTCGCGTTAAGAAGACTAAGCCAGTCGTCGACGCCGCTGCTCCAGTAGCTACTTCTCCAGTAGTTGCTGCTGATGCCCAAGTTGATGTTGCTGAAGAACTTTCAGTAGCAACAAAGATGACTGAGTTCAGTGCTAAACTCCAACAACTTGTTGGCGTTTTCTCAACTGTTAAGAATGATTTCAAGACCCTTGAGAAGGCTGTTAGTCGTGAACTAAAGGCCGCCCAAAAGGCTTCATCAAAGAAGAGACGCACTAACGGAAACAGACAACCATCTGGTTTCGTAAAGCCTACTCTTATCAGTAATGAACTTGCTGAATTCCTTGGCAAGACAGTTGGCACTGAAATGGCCAGAACTGTCGTCAGTAAGGAAATCAACCAATACATTCGTGCAAACAACCTACAAGACCCTGCCAATGGTCGTAAAATCAACCCTGACCCAAAGCTTTCAAAGCTATTAAAGATTAACAAGGGTGATGAACTAACTTACTTCAATCTTCAAAAGTACATGAAGCACCACTTTATTAAGACTGTTCCAGTTGTTGCTTCTGTTTAAATAACTATAAATTATCAAATGAAATTATCAAATCAAGATAATTATTAGAAATAGAAAAAATATAAAATGATAACTGTTATTAAGTTTTACCAAAATATAGAAAAAATACAAAACTCACCAATATTACATAAATAAAAAAATTTATGTAATATATAAATTATAAATAAACAATATAAAAATTATAAATGAAATATACTTATAGTTAGCATTAATGTCACAGCCAACTGAAACAATAGAAAACGACGATGAATTATTTATGGACGATTTCGGCGGAAACGAACAAAAAGAAAATCCACAAAACAATAAAAATGAAGTAAAAGCCGAACCCCAAAGTGAACAAAAAAAATTAGAATTATCGTTTATGGATAAAGTAAAAGAGTATGTTTCTAAAAATAAAACAAAACTTTATATTTTAACTCCTTGTTATGGTAGTTTATGTTTTGTTAATTATGTTCTCTGTATGATGGCTACACAAGATTTGTTACGAAGTCTTGGTATTGGTATTAAAGTAGAATTCTGTAGAAATGATAGTTTGGTATCACGAGCACGTAATAATTTGGTAGCAAAAGCAATGAACGACCCAGACACAACGCACATTTTATTTATTGATGCTGATATTACTTGGGACCCAACTGATGTTTTAAAATTAATTATTTGTAATAAAGGATTATGTGGTGGAGTATATCCATTGAAACATTATTATTGGGAAAAAATAGCAAAAGACGCACAAACTAAAAATGTAGCAAAAGAATGGATTGATAAAAAAAATAAATCACAATTCAAAGATGCTATTAGTGACGAGAGTATGATACAACATAATTTATTAAGATATAATATTAACTATATCAATAATGTTTTATCCATTGAAAATAACTTAGCTAAGATTAAACATTTAGCAACTGGATTTATGATGATAAAACGCAGCACAATTGAACAAATGTCAAAGGCATATCCTTCTACAAAATATACTGATGATGTAGGATATTTACAAGGAACAGAAAATAAGTATGCGTATGCTTTATTTGATTGCGGGGTAGAAGATGACCATTATTATTCCGAGGATTGGTTGTTCTGTCATCGTTGGACAAAAATGGGTGGAAATATTTGGTTAGATGTTACTATTAATTTAATGCATACTGGCAATGAAGATTTCAAGGGTTCATATTTATCTACAATTATTTAATGAACGAATAAATATAGTTGTCATTGTAAATTATTATTATATTATAGAATTTATAATATAATAAAAAAAGTATTTTCTTTTTTCTTTTTAGTATATACTTATCTTTACTTAACAAATAAAAATCCTTCCAATTTCATTATATTATAAAGTTTTTCAAAATCAATAGGGTTATCATTATTATCTATTATAATATTATCATTATAATTATTATCATATTGAAACATTTGATATGTTCTCAATAATAATTCATAATTTTTGATATATTTTGTATTTTTGACTAACCATAAGTAAAATCCATAATGTTTGTTATTATTTTTGATTTCTTTAACTGAATATTTCATATATTCATAATACCATTTTATTGTTTCATTTAAAGATGTTTCATTATTAATATTATAGTCAGTTCCAGATAAAATCATTATTTCATTAAATATTTGTGATGACATTTTTAAATCAGATAACATTTTATCTGTATCATATAAAACTGCTGTATGGTTCAGTAAACTTATATGTCTTATTACGAATTTACAACCATATAAAAACATATCCATATCATCACTTATGCAACCCCAAACTTGTTCTGTTTTATTTAAATGCGCACATAGTTGGTCAGCTTCCCCTTTAGCACAATAATATGATACACCATATGCATCAAATAACTCTTTTACTTTTCGTATATCATCATCTTTTATTCTTATAAATTGTTTTTTTAATAACTCCATTTCTAATAATTTTTCTTCTTTTTTTTCTTTACTTTGTTCAGTTGCTAAATGTTCTTTTATATTTAGATATTTCTTTTCTGCTTCCATTTTTTCAATAAGTCTTTTTATCAATAATTGTTTTTTTTCAGGCGGCGGCTTTCCATCAAATATAAATATTGGAATTATATCATATTTTTTTAATATGGATATAAACAAATACATATTCTCCAATAGCGCATTTTCACCTAAAAATTTATATAAATAAATACTTACGTCAATTACTACTTTTTTACCACTTAGTTTACTTAAATGTATTTTTGTTATAGATTTTTTACTACAATTATCAAGTAAAAATCGGTTCAAGTTTTTTATTCCCATTTTTATTGTTTTATATTTTTTTAATATATAGTTTACTGAATTATATATTAAAATCGAAACGCTTCAATTTTTTAAATATTGAATTATATAATAGTAATATTTTCTCGTTGGTATATAACAATATGAAACAAATATCAAATGAAATTATAGATTTTTTAGATAATTTTAAAGCCAATATTCCACACAATAGGTTCTCAATCAAGTCAAAACAATTTCTTAAAGATATATTCATATTAATGGTTCAGGGTAATGAATATTTTGAAAAACATAAGAATAAAATAAATGTTAATGTCAGTGATAAAATACCCATTGGTAATGATTTTTATTATATGCCTCAAGTGATACAAAATAAAATAAATAATATGCAAGGTATATGTTATGAATATAATTTTAATATTTATACTAAAAAATACAAAGTGTCTTTCTATGTCAACAATAAAAAAAAGGATATAACAGACTTGGATATAAAACTAAAAAAAATATTCATTTGGTTATTTATAGTCAATGCATATTCAAATGAAAAATGTTCTCAATATCTAAATATAAATTTGTATTTAACAGATTTAAATAAGGTTCTTCCAGTAAAAACTGCGCAAATTATTAAACAAGAACACGCAAATACAGCATTTACTACTTCTTGTAAAAAACACACTGAAATCAATTTATTTAGACAAGAAGAATGGTTTAAAGTTCTCATTCATGAAAGTTTCCATTGTAATGGTATGGATTTTTCTGAATTAGAAAATAGTAATATTAATAAAAAAGTTCTCTCTATATTTCCAGTTAATTCAGATGTAAGATTATTTGAAACATATTGTGAAGTATGGGCCGAAATAATTAATGTTATGTTTATTTCTTATAATAAAATAGGGTTCAATAACAACATAGATAAAGAGAACCTTGATAATTATATTGGTAAATTAATTATAAAAACAGAAAAATTATTATATTATGAGCGTTTATTTTCATTATTTCAATGTGCCAAGGTTCTCCATTTCTTTGGTATTAAATATAATAATTTACATGAAAATGATTTACAATCAAAACAGTTGAGAACATCCAGATATAAAGAAGAAACTCAAATATTATCATACTATATATTGAAAAGTATATATATGTATTTTGTAGATGACTTTATAGAATGGTGTATTGAGAACAATAGTGAAAATGGTATAATGACTTTAAATTTTAATAAAAATACAGAAACAATAGATAGTTATATTCAATTTATAAAAGACCATTATTTGAATTCATCATATACAGGTTCTCTAATGTTATTTGAAAATTGGTTTAATAATATAACCAACAACTCTATTTCAAGTGAAATGTACAACACATTACGAATGTCTGTAAATGAAGAATAAAAAAAGGCAAGGTGCCTAATTTTTATTTATTTAATTATAGATTACAATTATAAAACTATTTATTGTTTGTTTTTTGAATTATTAGATTAATACATTAATGTTGATTCGCGTAAATATAAATTTTGAACCGTGTTGTCTGAACAATCGGTTTTGATTTCGTCAAATGGAATATTATTTGTAATTTGTAAAGTATTTTTCAAGTGTTCAGCAGACAATTTTAACTTTAATTCTGTCAATTCAGCCTCCATTTCCATCATTTTAGCCTTTTGTTCTTCAATTAATTTTTCCATAAATTGATTACTGGCAATCAATTGATGAATATTGAGTTCAGGTTGTTTGACTTCAGGAATAGGAGTTTTGTTAATTCTAACTGAGAAGAAACGCTTTATATTTCCATTACTTGAACTAGTGATAGATACAAAATTATTTGTCTTCATATAACCATTTAACTTGACTTCTTGGTTGATGGTAACATAATGAATAAATTCACGGGCACTTTCAAACCAATATTCAAAATGAACGAAAGCAGATACTTTGGTTATTCCGTTTGGTTGTGGTTTAGATACATAATCTACGCGGGATACTTTACCTAATTGTTCTTTTTCTTCAAAATAACTTTTCATACTTGCTTCATCGAATAATGGTTGTCCGTCTAATAACATATCCTTTGGTAAAACTGGAATGTATAAACTTTTCCAAGATACTTGCATGGATTGTAATGGTTGTTGACTGAATGATGCCATTGTCTTTATAAAAAGATAATCTAAGAAAAAGAGGTAATAAAATAGATTTTAATAAAAGAGAATAGTTACTGTTAGTTTGGTTGTTTGATTGATTGCCTTATAAATATTAGAAGAAAAGTTATTCAATTTTTTTAGGGAATGCGGGAAACCAAGGTTTCCCCGCACACCCCTTCCTTTATAATGAAGTTCTCTTATGTTGTTCTCTTATGTTGTTCTCTTATGTTGTTCTCTTATGTTGTTCTCTTATGTTGTTCTCTTATGTTGTTCTCTTATGATATAAATATAAAAATAATTTCAAGATAGTAACATTATAAAGGAAGGGGTCTTAGGGGGAAACCTTGGTTTCCCTACAATTTAGGAAAACAATAAATTATTAAATAGAAAAAATATTTAAAAATAATAAAATGTTATATTATATTATATAAGATGTCTGGCCAATTCAATACTTCTAACTATGACACAATAAATGAAGAAATACGCGAAATGTTAAAAACCGGCAATTATTCAAGCATTGCTATTAACATTTACACTAATCCTGAATGCACAGACGCAGGTTTAGATAGTAATGGAACCCCTATTGCTAATAAGACCATTGTAAATTTATCTCACACCAACGCACATAAAGATTTAGACGGAAACTCTGTAAACGCAACAGCTACAATTGAATTTAGTGATGGTTCTACATTGATTGCTGATGATGAAACCGATTTATTTTGGTACATTTTAGTCGGCGTTCCAGTTAAGTATACAAGTTTCTAAAAAATAATAAAAAAGTAAAAATATAGTAAATTGAATTATATTTGATAAATAACAAATATAATTTTTTGTTTTATAGTAAAAAAGCAATAACTATTGTTCAACTTTTTGAGATAATATTGCTCTTCTTACTTTCATTAATAACTCATCCGATTTAGCTGGATTACCTCTTTCAAATCGCATTAGTTTAGCATCTTTTGTTTCCATTAATACCTTCTTCAAATCCAAATTTTGTGTGAATTTTGCCATCAATGCGTTTAATCGTTCTGCTTCATGTCGTGGAGTAACGCCCATTTCATAAAAATCAGAATCAATTACTATATTTGATGATTTTGGTTTTTGACTTAATTTATGTTGTTTATTCGGTTTAGAACCAACTAATTTAGCCAATGAAACATCTTTACTTATATCACTTTCACTATCTAATGAAAATTCTAAATAAAAATCAGGAAAACCCTTTTTATATTGAGAACCTTGAAAGTAATGTTCTACTGAACTCCACCTATGCCCATCCAATGTAAATGGCGCAATCCAACTATCATCTATTTTTTTACGCCAATCAACACACACACTATCTTTATTTAATGTATTAAACTCTGTAATTCTTGACTGTTTTATAATTTCACCGGAACCCTTGCCTGCTTTATTATGTGAAGACTTTGAATAAAATACAAAAATAGTTTCGGGGTCATATTTATCATATTCAATAATTTCATCATCGTCGTAATCAGGTGCTCCTTCATCTGGTGATAAACCTAATTTTGTTTTAAAATTACGAAAATCCCTTATTAAATAATATGGGCCAGAATTTCGTTCCATACATTTATTGATTACTAATACTTTAATATCATATGGTATTTCAGCAAATTTAAATATTTTCTTTTCTTTATAAGTAATTAAATTATAATGATTACCTGAATAACAAGTCATTATATAAAAATCCGGTGAAAAATTTCCTTGCTTATTTAAATCGTCGTCGTTCAATTGGCCACATTGTAAAACAGCATTTATATCTCCTTTATTATATGCTTCTACTGATAAAATAATAACTTTCATATTCAATAGTTTTTCCAATGTAGATATTGCCCATGTATCCATCCAATAATTCGGTGTTTGTATAAATTCTTTTAATTTTTCCAAAGTATCTATACCTTCCATAAATTTAAATTCATCGAGTAATTCTTTCACATCTTCTTTTTCTACTTTTAAAGATTTGTATTTTTCTATCATGTTCTTTGCTTCATTCAATAGTTCTTTACCATCTTCTTTATTTGTAGTTTTCTCATTACGACGCTTTAATTCATTACTTATTTTTTTTATGTCCTTCATTTCTTTTTCTTTACTTTGTAATTCACCTAAAAAACTAACATATAATGAACGATATTGTTGGAATAAATCATCGGTTACTTCACTTGCTAACATTGAACGTAATTTTTCAATAGTCGTTTTATAGCCAATTTGTTGATACGCTTCTTTGATTGCATATAAGAAACAATTACCATCGCCATCCATTTCATCAATATCATAATTGTTATTTTTCATAAATTTTTCAATCCATTTGGTTCTTGATTTTTCTACATATTCTGTTTTTATCTCACTGCTATCTTTTTGTGTTTCTTCTAATAATCTCAATGGCGGTTTTATTGATTGGTCAATTTCAAAAATACCATCTTTTAATATTTCATTCACTATTTCTTGTTGTTTTGATTTTTTTTCTTGTGGTATTATTAATCTAGTAGCATCGTCTTCATCATATTCTTCGTCATCATGTGTAGTATCTTTGTTTTCAATTATTTCGATAATTTTATTATCTTTGTTTTCGATTTCTTCTAATTCGTTTTCTTTATAATTAGCAACGATTTCTCTTATATATTGTTCATTATCGAATAATAAAACATTTCCTTTATTAAAATCTATTTCATTATTTTTTAACAAATTTTGTACATTATTTACGCCTACTTCAAATATACCAATCTTAGAAATAGCTACATTATCTAATAGTAAATAAATAGGATAATATATAATATCATATTGCGAATATGTATATTTTTCTTTACCGATAGCTATGTTTAATGTATTATTATATATTTCCATTTCATATATCTCGGTTTCAAACCCGATATCACCATCGTCTACATTTTTTGATTCATTATAATTTACAATTTCAGGATTTATTTTAGATTTCACCATAATATAATTAAATTATATATTATTTTATAAAATATATAATTATATCTTTTTATTTCTTTTTTACAGTATTACTTTAGTAATTGTATTTGATAATATTTGATAAATTTATAATATATTTTGGTACTAATATATTATATTAGTTATAATAAATGACATTGAAATTATTATTTTTTCAGAGCATCTAAAATATCCATATATTTGAAAATAGCACGGCTACTTATACTTTTTTTATCTTTCACTTTAAATTTGGAACATAATATAATATTTTCAACAATATTATTCCATTTTTCTTCCATAAAACATTCTGGTTTTGATGTAGTAATCATTATAAACAGGTTCTCTGTAATTTCTTCAATTTCATTATTTTTATTTACTTCATCTACATAAGAAAATATTAAACTCTGTAGATGCACTATCATATCAATTAATAATTCCTTAGAAACTAATCCTTTTTTCATTAAATTCACTATAAATAAAGATAAAGATTTTCGTTTATCATTGGTTTTATTGTAATTACAATATTTATCATAATCATCTGTAGGTTCTACATAATTAATTTCTTTTATGCTATCCTTATATTGTGTTATAAATACATCAATAATGTTAATAAATTGTGGAAATGTATTACATAGTTCTCTATATAAATCCGCATATAATTCTGATAAAAATTTATTATTACTGGCTATTTCAAATATTGAATTTACTATTAATTTCATATCATTATCCATATTTTCATTATCACTATTCATAATATTATTTATATTTTCAATTATACAATCTCGTTGAGCATCATAATTTTTAACAGATATTTTATTCAAAGCTACACGAATATCATTTAATATTTTTTCTATTCCTTCTTTTTCTATTATCTTAGTTGGTTTAAATACAATAGTTTTTCTAATATTCTCCCAATCTTCATCTACTGTTTTTTTTCCTTGTAGCATTTTATATTTTCTATTTTGAGAACCAGTGTTATATTGAGAAGGTTTCTTATATTGTTTTTCATTGTCATTTACTGAAGCAACAGGAATGGTGCTTAAATATAAATCTAGGTCAGTTTGTAATGTCTTTATGGTTTCATTTACAATATCTGGTAAAGTATATTCAAACCTATCATTCATAATATTAACAAAGTCTTCATAATTATATTTCATAATGCTTTATATTATGATAACTAATAAAATATATTATCAATATTTTATATCTTTTATAAATATAATATATAATAAATATAACATAAATATAATTACATTTATTATTACAATGGATATTGAAACAATAATAGAAATTGAACAAAAAAATAATGTAGTTGTAAACAACAAAGTTATCAATAATTGGGATGATTTGAATTTAAAAACCGAATTATTACGTGGTATATATTCATATGGTTTTGAAAAACCGAGTGATATACAAAAAAAAGCAATAATGCCTATTATAAATGAAAAAGATACTATTGCACAAGCACAATCGGGAACAGGTAAAACTGGGACTTTCGCAATTAGTGCGTTACAACGAGTAGATACTTCTTTAAAACAAACTCAGGTTATTATAATTGCACCAACGCATGAATTAGTAAAACAAATCCATAATGTAATTTCAGCATTGAGTAATATGATGGATGATTTAACCATCAAAACAATTATTGGTGGAACATCAATACAAGATGATATTACAGAAATACGTAAAAATTGTCCACAAATTATAGTGGGCACAGCGGGTCGTGTATTTGATATGATTAAACGCCGTTATATTCGAACAAAACATATGAAATTATTTATATTAGACGAAGCAGATGAAATGCTATCAAAAGGGTTCAAAGACCAAATATATAATATTTTCCAACATTTCAATCAAGATATACAAGTTGCTATATTTAGTGCTACTATGCCGAGCGAAGTTCTCGAATTAACGAATAAATTTATGAAAGAACCGATTAAAATAATATTGAAAAATGAAGAATTATCATTGGATGGAATACAACAATATTTCTTAGCATCTGTTGGTGATAGTGATAAATTCGATATGCTTAAAAGATTATTTTCATACATTAGTGTTTCACAATGTATAATTTATTGTAATAATGTAAATCGAGTAAGTGAATTGCAAAAAGCAATGGCAAATGAAGGGTTTTCTGTTTGTTGTATTCATAGTTCAATGAATAAATGTGAAAGAGAGAATGCATTTAATAGTTTTCGTTCAGGTAGTTATCGAGTTCTCATTTCATCCAATGTAACAGCAAGAGGTATTGATATTCAACAAGTAGGCACTGTAATTAATTTTGATATACCAAAATGTGTTCATACATATTTACATCGTATTGGTAGAAGTGGACGTTGGGGTCGTAAGGGATTAGCTATTAATTTTGTTACACAATATGATATAACACATATGCGAAATATTGAAAAACATTATAACATATCTATTAATGAATTGCCGAATGACATTACAAAATTATTGTCTTAAATTCTTATTATAAATACATATTTATAAAAAATATAAATATTTATTGTTATATATTATAGTATAGTAAATTTATAAAAGCAATGGTAAAATTATTTTATTTATTTGGATTTTTATATTTGTTCATTCAATGTTTTTCAGCACCAATAAAATATTTATCGAAACAACAGTGGATTGATATACATAAAATATTATTACATCCAGGAATAACCCCAGATATGCGTAATGATATTAATAAAGTATTATATAATCGGTTTGAAGATTGGGCTATTCGTAAAACGCACACATTCAAGCAGCAACACACATATACATCTCGTAATATAAATGTAAAAGAACTTAGTATATATTCTTGTAAAAGTTTATATCACGGTATAGTAAATTATAAACCAAAAGAAGTATATAATGATACTAAACCATTTTTGAATTATGTCGGTAAATGTGTAGACGGTGGATTATATACAGGTTTCACTGAACTTTACCCAATTACTATTGTCCCGAAACAAATGAGAAAACAAAAACGAACATTAAAAACAAAATATTTATACAAAAATCAGCTCGATACTATTTTTTTACCAAATAATAAATTTTCTCGTATTTATAGTAATAACAATAATGTTAATAATACATTAATATATAAAAATTTCAATCATAATTTTAAACATCAATTATTATCAAAATACGAATATATAGAAATATGGAACGAAATAAATAAAGATTTCCCTTCTCTTGTAAAAAAAATTATGCAATTAAAATATTCTTTTGAATTTGATATTATTAGAACAAATAAAGAAATAGCTGAAATATTAGGATTTTCTCAACAAAAAGTTGTAACAAATATTCAAAAAGCGCGAAATTTATTGTCAACGAAATTCCAATAAATTCGTTTATAATATTTATAATAAATAAATAAATATTATAATGTTAAGTTTTAATAGCATTAATATTGTTTCAAAGTTTATTAATCGAGATAATGCATCAAATTGTGAAACACAACAAGACACACAGGTTTCTAATGAAAAACCTTATGAAAATTTGGTAAAAGATTTTAAATTACCTATTCAATATTTAGATAATTCACAATTGTTCTCAATTACAGATAATGTTTCTAATGATTTAGAATTAATTACAAAAGAAAATGAAAAACAGAAATCAATGTATCACTATTTATTTAATCCAACTCATTCTTTTGCTGAGAACCTGATACCAGAATGGAAAAAATATTATACTACAAACATTGATTATTTAAATGATACCAAAAATATTTTAGATAATATGAAAGAATATCGTAAGGAATTGCTAACAGATAATTACAGTTATCAAATCAAATGTGAAAAAATAAACGAAATATGGAATGAATTGAAGTATAATGATGATTTTTTATCAAAATACAATTACATTGAATGGGATATGATTAAGCATTTCAATAAATCAACTGATATATTACAAATTATTTCTATGATGAACTTAGCATCACCTATGATTAGTTTTGTAATGCCATTTATGTTATTAATTATACCATTTGTTATTTTAAAATTTCAAAAAATACCCATCACATTTACTGTGTATTTGGATGTTTTGAGAGGTATTGCTAAGCATCATTTTATTGGAAAAGCTCTCACCACCGGTATGGGGTCATTGACTGCTGATAAAGTAATTTATTTGGTTTTTATAATAGGGTTTTATTTATTACAAATTTATCAAAATGTTACTATGTGTTCCAGAATGTATAGTAATACTATTAAGATAAATGATTATTTATTTGAAATGAAACAATATATAGAATATTCTATGAAAAATATGCAGTATTTCTTGAAATTAAATAAAGAACTCAAATCTTATAATGGATTTTGTTATGATATTTCAAAACATTGCGATGAATTATCAAAAATGAAAGCATTATTAAATAGGGTTAGACCATTCGATGTGTCTTTTGAAAAAATATTAGATATGGGTTATATGTTAAAATGTTATTATGAAATACATTCGAATAAACAATGGGAACAATCATTGAAATTTTCGTTTGGGTTTGAAGGTTATATAAACAATTTATTAGGAGTATTTGAGAACCTTGAACGCAAAAATATTTCTTATGCCAATTTCGATTTATCTGGAAATTGTAATATAGAAAAACAATATTATCCACCATTGGTTCATGAAACCCCTATTAAAAATGATTGTAAATTCGATAAAAACATTATTATTTCATCACCAAATGCTGGTGGTAAAACTACTATTATAAAATCTACTATGTTAAATATCATATTTTCACAACAATTGGGTTGTGGTTTTTATAAATCTTGTTTTCTCAATCCTTATACACATATTCATTCTTATTTGAATATTCCAGACACATCTGGAAGAGATTCGTTATTTCAAGCAGAGTCAAGACGTTGTAAAGAAATCATTGATATTATTAATGAAAGTGAACCTAATTCACGACACTTTGGAATATTTGATGAATTATATTCTGGAACAAACCCAAAAGAAGCAACAAAATCCGCCTATGCTTTTTTATTATATTTATCTAAGAAATCCAATGTTAATTTCATATTGACTACGCACTATGTTGCCATTTGTAGTAAATTTAAAAAGTCAAATGAAATACAAAATTATAAAATGGTTGTAGAGAACCTTGTAAATGGAGGATTTAAATATACTTATAAAATGAAAAAAGGGATATCAAAAATACAAGGTGCTGTGAAAATATTAGAACAAATGAATTACCCTGATGAAATTATAAATAGTGTCAAGAATTATGTATGAAAATATTTACTATAATAGAGAACTTTAATTATAATTACATAAAATATTATATAATTATACTATTGCGATTTCACAAATATCATTATTTTTTCTGCCGTTTCTTTATGATTAGTAACGTGAACATCTTTATTATACATTGGTTGTTGTGATTTCAATTTAAAATATTTTTTTGTTATATTATTCATATCTTTTAATAAATCGTATTGTTCATATGTATTTTCAGAACCATAACCAGATAAAATATAACATAATCGACCATTTTTTTCCAATACATAATAACATAATTTGATGGTTTCTTCCCAATAATTTTTTAACCATTCTTCATATGTATTGTATTCATCCGTGCTTTGATTTTTACTATCATATAATTCCAATTTATAATAAGGTGGACTAAAAAAAACAACATCGAAATGTTCTTTATATTTTGTTTTAAACGATTTTGATTTTGCCAAGTTCTCAGATGGTTCACAAAAAATCTTGGTTTCTTTATTCGAATATTGTTTTTTACTGAATTGAATGGTCTTTTCGCATACATCTGGTATAACATCGGTTCCTACATATTCAATTACTTGTGGACATTCTAAAAACCCGAAACAATAAGAAGACCACCCCAATGTCGGTGTGAAAACCTTTGTTCCTTTTAATACTGATTGATTTAATGAATATACTAAATATGGGTTCATAATAGAAGCGCGAAAATAATACGATGAGAACACGCTACCAATTCTTCCTTTTTGAATATAATGAGTTGCGCTGGGCGTTAATAATTTATAATCTATTATGGATTTTTCATATAAATCATTGAGAACATCCATATAAGTAGAAACATTTTCCATGCCTGATTTTGTATTTTTCAAAATGTTCTCATAATGCATATTACGAATTATATTTTTGTAATTCAATTCAATATTATTATTCATTTCTTTGTTTTTCATAGGTGGTTCGGTTATTTGTAATTGTTCTGGTTGAACACGTAGCGATAAATTATAAAATCTTGTTAAATATTCATTGCGATTTACTATGTTCTCAAATAGTAATTTTATTTTTGACTTTTCAATATCCTTTCTTTTCATATATTCTTTTAAAGGTTCTAATTTATCACCTATTTTTACTTGAGCATTATTAATGAATTCTGTTAAAGTCTGTTTCTTTGAAACGAATAAATCCAAAAATTCTTGTAATTCTAATGTTTTCATAACCAATCTAATATAACCATATATAAAAAAATTGAATTACTTTATTGTTTTGTTATTATAATCAAACCAATCAAAGTAATCAAATATAATCAAACCAACATGGTAACTAAAACACAATTAATGCGCATAACAGGTGAAACCAATCGAAGAGCAAAATATAATAAATATATATCAAAGGTAGAAGAACTTACTAAGAATGCTACTGGCAAAAAGGGCTTCATTTCATTCTATAAGAATTGTTTTTATAAACATAGTTCAAGATTAAGTGGAAGCCGCATAACTTGGCCACATTATTATTGTGATAGCGAACCTAAAAAATTATTTGATTATTTTACAAAAGGTAGATTAAGACTGTTGGAAAAGTATATGCCAAATTACTTTGATTTTGTAAATAAATATTATTTGATTTGTATTAAACTATTAAACGAAACATATAATATGTATGGGCACGACAGTTTTAGTGAAACAAGCAAACTTAGAATTAAAGAGGGTCAACATTATTACAATGGTTGGTTACAATGTCTAATAGATACACTTACTAAATCACTTATATTATTCCGCGATGAAAACGCCAAATATTTACACAAGATGTTCTTAGTAAAAGAAAAATTCAATAGAGACATAGCTAACCATATTCAATCATTTTTATTACTGAAAAACTAAAAATAAACAAAATCATTTCATTTTATAACCATTGTAATATATAATAAAAATAATTTACTATACTTTTTATTTTTTCAGTGTCAATAAAAAAGTTTAAAAAAATCGGAAAAGAATCGGCTGAGGTTTTTGAAAATGGACATTTTAAAAATGTCCAAAATTGAAAACCTGGAGGTAAATGTTTGGAAAAAGTTGATTTAGACGATAATGCTTTAAAACCCAAAAAATTAATTCATAGTTTGTTACGATAAATTTTTTTATAAAATTGTCTCGGCGTTTTTCTGGTTCTATGGTTTAGAACCCAGAAAACGCCGAAAAACGCCTGAATTTTTAGTAATTTAAATAACTCAGTAAACAGTTTATAATATAAAATAAAATAAATATAGTTGTTATCATAATGAGAATTTAGAACTTTTAGAACCCGAAAAACGCCGGAAATATGCCTCCTACAATGTTGTAGGTTGTAAACAAATAACTTTAATTTTATAAAAATATAGCAATTTATCAAATATTTTTACATAATTATTCTTCATTTTATGTAAAAATAAAAAATTATTTTGTGTCAAGAATAAAAATTTCATTATGTACAAATTGTGTATCAAATTTATATCCATTTTCTATTAATAATTTTCTACATAATTCTTCTTTATCAGGTTCTACCCCTAACATTTCAATTAATATTAAATCAATTGGAACTGAAAAATCCCAGGATTGTAAAACTTCATACTCATGACCTTCTACATCCAATGATAAAAAATCAATATGTGTTAGCGGAGTGCTTTTTACTATATCTGTCAATGACTTTGGTATGATAGTCATAGTATCTTGTAATAATTCTTTATATGATTTATTGTTATAATACTCATCGAAATGATGGTTTGTCAATGTATCTTCAACTCCAGAAACAGCTGCGAGATGATTATGAAAATATTTATATTTTAAAGGGTCTTTTGTATTACTTACTAAATCGTTAAATAAAAAATTATTTGGTCGCGCTTGTTTCATTATGTCAAACGCATATGGATGTGGTTCAATTAGTATACCTGACCAATTTAATTGGTCTTGAAAAAATTTAGTGTTTGAGTATAATACGCCATTCAATGCTCCTAATTCTATATATGATCCATTTTGTTTATTATGAAAATAGTTTTCATTAAGGTAAATGTCTTCTCGCCATTGTGAATAATACATTATAATATAAAATTTTATAAATACAAGAAATAATTAATTTTATATAATTTATAACAAAAACAATTTAGGCGTTTTTCTTGTTCTAAACTATAGAATGGAAAAAACGCCTGAAAAATATATTTGTAATGATTGTGATTTTAAATGTAATAAAAATAGTGAATGGAATAGACATATTTCCACTCGAAAGCATCTTTTTAGAATAAATTTGAATGAAAAAAACGCCGATGAAATTACCTTATATAAATGTAAGAACTGTAATAAAAGTTATAAAGCAAAAAATAGTCTATGGTATCACGAAAAAAAATGTAATATTGATAACATAATGAAAGAAGATGAAAATATCAAAGTAGAAGATTTGATTATCAATAGCGACAATACGATAAATGCTAATATATTAATGGAAATAGTAAAGCAAACACAAGAGTTCAAGAATTTATTGATAGAGCAAAATAATAAAATAAATGAATTATCTGTTCAAAATGCTATTATACAAAATAATATTACAACAAACACCACCAACAATAGTTTCAATTTGAATTTCTTTTTAAATGAGACATGTAAAGATGCAATGAATATAGTTGATTTTGTGAATTCAATGAAATTGACAATAGAAGATTTCGAAACAACTGGTAAATTAGGGTTTGTAGATGGTATTTCCAGAATATTTATAAAGGAATTGAAGGAAATGGATGTTGAAAAACGACCTGTCCATTGCACGGACGCTAAACGAGAAACAGTGTACATAAAGGATAATAATTCGTGGGAGAAAGAGAACAACGAAAAGAAAAAATTCAAATGGGTTATCAATAAAATAGCACAAATGAATTTGAACCAAATACAAGAATGGCAACAACGATATCCCGAATGTGTAAAAAATAATACAAAAGAAAATGAGCGATTTACTGAATTAGCATTAGTTGCTTTAGGTGGTAGAGGTGCTGAAGAAGAAGAAAAATATAGAGAAAAAATTATGAAAAATGTATTGAAGGAGGTTCTCATTGATAAGTCATCTATTATGAATAATTGAAAAATTCAACTGGATTTTCATTTGAATTTTTCATTTGTTTTTCTTATTTTTATTCGTTTTATTTTTTCTTGTTCTTCTTGTTTTATTTGATTTATTAAATTTTGTTCTATTTTTTCCACTTTTTCCACTTTTTCCGCCATTTTTCTTAGAACTTTCTAAAATATTAATGTTATTGAAAATTTCTTTAATGTAATCATTATTTTTAATATCATAATGTTTCTTAACAACATCGCTACTAAGATATTGAAGACCGGATAATATTGATTTATTATATATAGATGTTATTTTGTCAAATGTGCCTGATATATTGTCTAAAGAGACTCTTATTTTTGTAATATTATTATCAACCATATTACAATGTCTATATACTCGTTCAAGTTCGTTTTTTTTAATTTGAATTTGTGTCATCATTGGTTCATAATTATTACGTATTCTTTCTTGCGATAAATCATTTGTATCTTTTAATATTTTATCACTTGTTTGTTCTAATGATTTATAATAATTGATAGTTTTTTCGCTAATTTCTTTCAAATAAACAATATCAATATTTCTATTAGCGCTCATATATAAATTATATTATAATATATATATATATATATAAATTATCTCTCTGCTAAATTCTATTATTCTATTTATAAAAGTGTTTATTCATATATGTCTGAATATTAAAATAAGTCAATTCAATATTATTAATGTCTTCACCTAATAATTTTGCCAATTTTTCATTAGGAATTATTATTTTTTTATTTTCAGGATTAATTAAATTACTATCTTTAATATAAGTTGATAAATATTGTGTAACTTGTGTTCTGGCTAATTTACTACCAGGTTCAATACCCATAAATTCACATAATTCATTACTAATAGAGACCGGTAATGCAATACCAGATTTTTTGCGTGGTTTTTTCGGCTTTGTTTCTTTTTTGATATAGTTTTTTACTAATTTATTGATTAATTTTTCGAATGTTTTTATATCTTTATTAATATCATCCAATGAATTTTTTTGGTCGGAAATCTTATCTCTTATGATATCAAACTTCGCAATCAATTTAGTTAAATTAACTGGTAAAATATCAGTGGTTTCATCATTGTTATCTACTTGTTCTATTGATATAAACACATTTTCCATTATAAATATACTATTGTATTGTAGAGTATATTTATATCATTTTATATTCATTTTATATTTTCTTGGCAATTTACATATTTTGTTCTTCAACAGGACTGGTTGTTGGAGTAGTTCTTCCACCTCTACCACCGCGCCCACCATATTGTCTTCTTTGTGGAACTTTTGTAAAATCGCCATCAGCGCGGTCTCTATCATCTTGAAGTCTGTAACGACGAACATGTCTTCGTTCACTTTCTTCTTGTGGTCTATTTAATTGGCGAGTTTCGCACATCAATTTACCGCCTTTAATGCCAGTAATACTGGTTGCTTGGAATTCATAATCACCCTTTGTTGCTTTTTCTAATTCAAATTCAACATATTCTCCTTGAACTAAATATTTGTATTGAGAATTAGTAACGCGAATTGTAGAAAAATGAGTAAATATATCTTTACCAGATAATTCACCTTCATTTACGGTAATAAATCCAAAACCAGTTTTATTATTGAACCATTTTACTTGACCAATTAATCTTTGACTTTCTGTAGAAACTTCTTGTGTATTACTCATTGTATTACCCAAATATAATATAATAATTGTCTATTTTTTAAATCATTTTTGTAAGTAATTGTTTTATAGAATTATAATTAGGGTCTTCTTCATAACTCAATGAATAACAATATTTTATATAATATAATAATATTTGGTTTATGTTTTCTCTGTTAACATCATCTTGACATAATAACATTTTTTCTATATTTTCTATTGTTTTTAATTCTTTAATATAGAGGTTCTTAGGATGTAATATATTAATAATATCATAATTATCATTGTTTTCAAAATTTGGTAAAATATCCCAAGCGAGTTTTTTATTCAATAAATAAATAATAATATAACCAATTGATATAAGGTCATCACGCCTTGATGGCGTAATTCCATTATGAATATTGGGACTAACGTATTTGGGAGTTCCAATGATAGCACTATGCTCGCTGCTTTGATTATCAATATTTTTCATAGGTAAATGTTTTTTATCATCTCCTATATAAAAAGTAGAGAACCCAAAATCAATAATAAATATTTCATTATTTTTTATCATAAAATTTTGTGGTTTAATATCACGGTGTAATACAAAACGATTATGTATGTTCTCAATTATCTCAATACAGTTTAATATTATATATTGAATTTGTTTAATGGATATTTCTTTCTTAATAATAAAATCGTGTAATGAATAATCATACAATGACATAATAAGACAAGTATTAGTTGAAAACAAACCAAACCAATGCACCAATGGAATATTACGAGAACCAGAGTTGCGTAAATAATTTAAAATAGTAGTTTCATTTTTTAATAATTTAATAGGTGAGTTTGATAATTCTATTTTGATAGCAATAGGTTCTCTTGTTTTTTTATGATACCCCTTATATACAGAGCCAAATTGACCTTTTCCTATATTTTCTTCTATTATATATTTATTATTAATGATAATCTCATTCTTTTTCATAAATATATTGAATAATTATCTTTTATTTTATTTATGAAATATCTAATGTTAGTTTATATTATTAAGAAATAAAAATGAATGCATTACTACAAAAAATAGATGATTTATTCGAAATAATCAAAAAACCGTTTTATATATTTTTATTAGTGCTGTTACACGTATTATATATTGGAACATATTTTGGAATAATACGATATAATGTAAAATATGTCGATTATTTGAATATTGGCGTTCAATTATTTATTTGTTTATTTTTAATTATTCGATTTCATCCATTTCGTAAGCATCATTTGAAAGATTTTGATGGTGATATAATATTTGGTAGTGCCATTTATTTACTAATAAATTTAGGATTAACTGAATATGTATTACATTATCTAAATAATGCGATGGATTTTACAAAATATCATAATGTCAATGTACATTTGTAATTATTATACATAAAATAATAAAAAAATAATAAATAAATACAATATATGATTATATGTTAATGACTACAAATAATCATAAGATAAATGAAAAAATAAATATAAATGAAATATTTGAAAACGCAAAAAAAGACCCAACGTTATTTTCTACAATGAACATTGAAGAATTACTTAATTCTATAGAGAATGAGAGAAATGACTATTTAGAAAATAAGACAATGGATGATATAATAACACACAATTTTGAAGCTATTAGTGAATTAGATATTTCATTGGAACATACAAAAGAAATTTGTAATCGTTTAATAGGATATAGATATGTTGATGAAATACACGAACTACATAAAGGAAAACATATTCGGTGGATACGAATTAATAATGCTTCCAACCAAATAGGAAGTTTGAATGAAAAAATTTGTAAAATACCAATATTAACAAACGGTGGAATATTAGTAAACATAAAATTTTTGGATAATGGTGTGCATATAATATGTAAGAATTCGCAAAATAGATTTATCCAATATAAATTTGACGATAGTATTACATTTCAAAAATTATCAGTAGAAGAACAATTATTATTAATGGCATATGAGAACATACATAAATAATTATTCAGCGGAATATAATGAATTTTTACGAGTAATGCGACCTAAACGAATATTTTTTTTTCGGGTTTTATTTTTACGATGCGTTAAATAAAAGAACTCTTTAATGTGATACATCAATTTTTGAGCAACATAAATATCTGTTTCTATATTGATATATTTCACTTTTAATCCTCTATTATTTATTTCAAACCAATCATATAAGAATTCATCAAACCCATCTTTTTCTTCATTCAATAAATCATTTTTTATTTTATTTCCAATATTTGAATTAATAAATCTATCTACTATATCATTATTTGAAATATTATGATGATAAGCCTTCGGTTGAATATAATATACTTTTTCATTTAACATATTATTATAAAATGTATTATCAATAAAGCAAATTTCAGCGGTATTTGGCAATAATGTGCAATTAATAAAATCATTATATGTTTTATCGCGGGTTGTTCTTGTTATTTCGATAATTTTATTATTAATTTTAAATGCGGTAATAATTTTATCAAATAAATCTTCCTTTAAATTTAATTTATATTTAAAATAATTTGTTATAAATGAAACCCATGGTGGATTGCAATTATTATTTGTATATATATAAATTTTATCGCAATCGCCACGTTTCTTTTTCAAATGCAAATATTCTAATATAGTTAATATGCCATATCTAAGAAACTCGGGGTATAGGTCTAATATTTTATTGAATTCATTTTGTTCTTCTACATCGTCATTATAATGCTTAATGCGGAAAGTATTTATTCCTGTCCATAATATCCGCAATTCACTAAAAGAGCCAAGGGTTTCATCAAAATCAAACACTAATGCTTTTGTATATTTTCTTATATATTTTTTATTAAAGCAATTGCCCTTATATACCTGTAAATATTTAAAATTAATAGACATTCATTTATATAATATACTATATTATATAAATTAAAAAAATAGTCATTACAAATTGCGTTTTTCTTTACAATCCAATAATGCCGGTTGAACCAAACCCGCCATCGCCACGAGCTGTAGTGGATAAATCTTCATCATTGACTAAGCATACAATTATTCTACATAATGATGGATGACAAATTTGTAATAATCTTGTATGTTTTTCTAAAATATAGGAAGTTTGGTTCGGCATTTTTAACCAACGGAAAGCACCTATAAGTGAACCTCTATATCCTGAATCTACAATTCCAGTATGATTTGCCAACATAAGCGGAGTTTTTGAAATACTGGAACGTGGATGCATATAGTAACCACAATTTTTTACACCGTTGAAGATTTCAATCTTCTCAGAAGATGAAACTTCAACTAAGTTACCAGTTACAGTTTGAACTGTAGCACCCTGTAGGGGTGCGGTTTCAAACTTTCGCTGGTATAAATTAGTATTTTCAAAATAAAGCATTTCTGTTTTTATTTCTAAATCAATGAATTTACTTGAAATTTTATTCTCAAATATAGTTTCGTTTGGAATAAATAAGTCAAACCCAGCATTATGGTAATAATCTGTTTTCATATTATAATTATGTTTTTCAATATGTTCTTTGTATAACTCTAATAGTTCTTGATTGTTTTTATTTACAGATAATTTCAAAACAGCGAAATTTTCATTTTTATTACCAAAATAATTTGAATACATTTTCAAAATACCGTCTATACTGAATTGTGCCATCAATATAATAAATAAAGCGATATGTTTAATTTGTTTTGGAAAAATATTATCTTTAGTAATATTATATATATAAAATGATGGACTACGAAGAAGATAACAAGGTCGAAGAAGTAAAAGAGCCAATGACTGTAGTAGAATTAGCAAAAGAAGTAAAAGAACCAACATATGAAGAAATGGAAAGAGAAACTGTTAAAAAATGTTGCACAGTAAGTGAACAAGCTAAATGTGTTTGTCATTGTTGTTTAAGAACATGGTCTTGTTCATTAAATACAGTTGAAGGATGTTGCGCTATTTCATCTGCTGCTTGTATTTTTATGAGTACTTTAGCAATTGGATGCAACAAATTCTTAGAATACATTGATTGTGATGGTCATTAAAAAAATTATAATATACAATTTTTTATATATTATAAGGAGTGTAATTATAGTTGTTAACTAATATTTATAATGTATTTTGAATTGGAAAAATATGGGTCATCATAATAATTTTTGAATGTTCAAGAATTTTTTGATTTACATTATCTATACTATTTGATTCGTGAATAAATGAAATACCATACTGAATAAAATTAATTAGTGAATTCATAAGCTTGTTGTTAGTTTTGTTATTTTGTTTTGTCCAATAAATAGCTCCTTCTTGTAAAATTATGAAGGGTTTAATATTTTCTTCGTAAATTAATTCGTAAACTGTACCACTATATCCGCATAATTCTTCACCTAAATATGTATAGATTTCGTCAATAAGCGTTGTTTTTCCATTGCGACCTAGTCCAATCAAAATTATCATTTCATTATTTGGAATACCATTTTGTATATTTTCTATATATTGAATTAGATAGTCAAAATCTTCTTGTTGTAAATATTGAGACCATCCTTCAAACGCGGTTTGTGTAGGTGATGCCATAATATAATACTGATTTATTTTTTTCTTTGTTATTATATTTATTTCAATTTTTTAATACCAGCGAACAGTTGTAAATATAAGTTTATATTTAACAATACTCAACTAAATATTCAAAATGGTTAATTTTTTGGACAAATTCTAATATGTCTTTTTCTATGGTTGTAGCAGGAGACCAATAATTTTCAGGTGGTTTATTATGATTTTGTATTATATATTTATAATAATCTTCAATGTTTAATGGTTGTTCTAATTCAACATTATGGTGGATTTTACTTAGTGACCATAATGGTCTAACGAATGGATACTTTTCAGGAAATACTATATTTAATGTAATATCAATATAATAGTTTCCATAAGAATGAATTATTTTTATTATTTCCATAGGTAAATTATTCAAATTATAAAAATCTTCGCGTTTAATAAATTTTATATTCAATACCATATTATTATCAACTATATTAGAAATAGTAATGTTTATGTTACTATTATCGTGAGGAATAATGCCAAAATAATTCTCAATAGAATTTTTTTGAAGATTTTTTATAAATGATAAGTAACTTCTATCAAGAGTGGTCGACATTGTATTTATTTTAATTTTTTATAATAATATTTTTAATGTTATTATAAACGATATATTTTTTCAATTTTATTCAAATAATATTAAGCATTCAAATGTTTGAAATCTTTCCAAGACATTTTTTTACCAGAGTTTGGCTGAACTTTTTCACTATCATATTGTTTATTAATATTATCAGCTCGTTTAATTGCACTATCAACATAGAGTTCTTTTAATATTTTACCAACCATAACAGAACCTTCGTGTTGGTCTACTTTACCATCTTCAATGAGTTTTAATACTGTTAAAAATTTCGTCATAATAAGTAAATCCAATTCATCTTTAAGGAGTTTATTGAAAATATCAGTATAATTGTTGAATAAAAAATTACACTCTTGTTGACATACTTCAGCAAATTCATCAGGATTGGATTTTCTCAAAGAAACATTTGATTTTTTCAAATTTTCTATAGTACGAATATCATTACGAATAAGAACACTGTGTTTTAAGTTACGAATATTATCAGTATTATCTTCACATTGACTTTCATTAATAAGGCGTTTTAAATCTAATCTTTCTTGGTTATTCATAAATGAATATATAGATATATGAGTTTAATCTTTTATGTATTTTACTAATAAAAAATATATAATATATTTTAATAGAATTCGAAATGGAAAATAATAAAATACAAGATTTGACACCGCCTTCATTATTTAGTATAATTATATATGGTTTATTAATAGCGTTAGCATTTATAATAATAATTTATAATTATGGTAAATATGATATATCATTAGCTCGTTCCTTTAAAAATACTTGTCTGTATATTGAAGACAAAATAAAGACTTTATTTTATAAATTTTGGCTTAGTATGAAAATGAAAGGAGATGCTATAAAAGTCAATTATAATGAATACAATATTTTAGACAATAGTTTGAACATATGAGAGAACTTTTAGGAGAATTCAAAAGTAAAAAAATTTTATTATCTAATAAATATTTATATTAAAAATGAAATTCAATACAAATTATTTGATTGTTTTTGTAGTATTTGTATTCGTTTTATTAATGTCTTTAGGATGTGGTTGTGCCAAAGTAAGTCCATATCATAAAGATAACTTATTTCCAAGATATTTTAATTATGAAGGTTTTGCACCTTTATCACCAGCTGATTTTGATAGTTCATCCATTGTCAAAGCAAATACAGTTACTGCGCCAGTAGTAAAAGTAGAAGGGTTTGAAGGATTATTGAGTTCTCCATATGGTGAAAATATGATGATTGATGTTTATTCACAAGCTCAAGGTAGTCCAACTTGCGCACCAAGCACATATTCCAATTCAATGGGATATTTATGTATGGATGATAAACAAAAGCACTTATTAACCACTCGTGGTGGAAATTCAACTGGTAAAGATAGTGAAATTGGTAAATAAATATTATAATTATAAATGATAATAAATATATAATTATAATGAAAATACAATGGAAACGCGTAATTCATCAAAATTAAGTAAAGAAGAAAAAGTCATAAAATTATTGAACACAATAAATGACTTGAATATTAGAATTATAACTTCTAATTTTCATTATAAACAACGATACAAAGAAATATTGATAAAGAAATTATTCGATTTGTATAATAAAAATATAGAATTTTTGAGAGAATGTCATATTTGTGAAAGTTCATATGAAAAATTTATTGGCATTATAATTAAAAAAAGTAAAGAAATGTTAAACGATATCAATAATGATAAAAGGATATTATCAAAAACTATAACGCAAACTTTAAATTTATGTATAGAATATCGTAATAATAAAATGTTACTATTGAATGGTTTGGTTTGTGATGATTTGATTACGAAAATATATGAATATGTATACTGAGTTATCTTGTATCTATTACTTAGTAATCTCATTTTCCATCAAATAACAATGAGAACAATAATATATAGCTTCACTTTTCTCTGGGAATGTATCAATATAATCTTTAATAATATTATGTTTACAATGTTTTTGTAAGTATTCATTCACCATACTATAAATTTGTTTATAATCTTCATTAATAGATTGCAAACAAATATCTTTATCCATCATAAGTTTTATATTTTTCATAATATGAATATCATTTGTTGTATATTCTGTGTGGTGGGTTTGTTGGTCGTTTTCCATAATGTAACAGCAATAGATATAATATATGAAAAAAAGTATTTATTTACTTTACATATAAATATAATTTTTTATAATATAATATTATAGATGACTTCAATATCCATAATAAAGGAGATTACTGAGCAAGGTTCTATTTTTACAGAATTTCCACCCAATTTATTAGATACTAACATACAACCTATAGAAAAGCAAGTATTTGAAGTCGACGGGAATAAAATATTACTTTTACATAATGTATTTAATGAGGTTGAATGTGACAATATCATAAGCCTGTCTGAATTATGTGGTTTCGAAACCCTTTCACATATATATGATGAGAACTATAGAAATAATCTCCGCGTTATGGTAGATGATAAATCATTTACAGATACTTGGTATAACCGTATGGAAAATTCACTTCATTCTATGTCTGAATTCTGGAATACAAATGAATTTATTTGTATGAACTCACGCCTTCGTATTTGTAAATATAATCGAAATGGGATATTTGCAGCACATTATGACACGCCTGTTTATCAAGATGGATTACGCAGTATATATACAGTGATGGCATATCTAAATGATGTGCCAGATGGGCAAGGAGGAGCAACTCGTTTCTTTAGTGAAATTGAACCAAGTTCTCCTCCAATTTATGTAAAACCAAAAAAAGGCAGTGTTGTTATTTTTAATCATAACATTGCACACGACGGAGAACAACTAAGAGGAGATGCAAAATATATTATGAGGTCAGATATAATGGTAAAAATATAAGGATAATATATATAATGAGCGTTATTAACAACAATTATATTATTGTAAAACAAACTATAGCTGAAATACCTACCAATTTACTTGATGAAAATGATATAGAAGACTATTATACACATATTCACGCATTAGCACAATACCTAATAACTACTCCAAATTGTTTAATTTTACCAAGCGAAATTAATGATGGAAAAATATTTAGAAGTGATATACCAATAAAATTAAAACCAGAAAATGATTATTTACCAGAAATATTAGATAATAAAACTGACCCTATATGGTTTACTACTGAACATCCAATGGCTGCATACCTAAACGGTTCGATATCAGACGAATGGATAATATCTTGTAGAAAAGTTAAAAGTGAAAAAATAAAGGAAAATAATATTATTGGGTATAACTTTTACATAAACTTTGACGGAGAAGTAGATGAAGATATATTGTGCAAAGAAGAAACTAATATAATTGTTAAACGATTAAATAAAGAGTTAATGAAACTACTTGATAATGTTTTACAATTATTCTATAAGAAAAATAAAACTGCTCAAGGAGATACTGTACTTATACCAAAATATAAAGTTATCCGTGAATATTTAACAAGTATACAACAATTAATTTCTGCGTATTCATATGAGAATGGAACAAGAAATTCAAGTTATGAAGCTGATAGATATATAGCCAATATTATGATGTTAATATTTAATAATATAGAAGAAATATATAGTAAACAACCTGGTAATTTATTTAATACAATTAAAAGTAATAATATTACTATTTTAGGATATAATGCTGGGTATATTCGTTTTGATACAGATGTATACCCAGATGACTGTAATTCTATAAATGCAGAAGTAACAATTCAATCACAATATCTAAGTAAAGAAGTAATACAAGAATATTTTTATCCACGAGATAAAAACAATAGTGAATGTAATACTGAATATATAACACTAAGCAATAGAAGTATAAATCTTATAGGCGGTAAGAATATTAATAGAAAAAAAAATAAAACGAAAGTTAGACGATTAAAAAATAAAACTAAAAATAGAAAAACAAGACAAAAAAAATATAAGGATAATAATATATTTATGAATTGGTTAACTCAAGATATATCATCTAATAGAAAGGTAAAAATTATTAGTCCAATCGATCACGCAATTTATTTTGAGAGAGAAGGTAAACAAAAATTATTGAAATTATGGCACGAAAGGAAATTAGTAAAAATGAGAACTTTTATTCAAGAAAATAAAGATAATATTGAAAAAATCGAAGAAGGATATAACACCTTTAAATATGAAATTGATGACTATAAAAAAATACTTCAGGAAGAAGGTTTAGACATTTTTAATAAATAATTGAATAATTAAAACAGCACTGTGGATAAAAATCGTAAAAAAAAGTATTTATTTACTTTTTACATATAAATATAAAATTACTATCTAAAAACTATCTAACAATACATCGCTAACATACTTTGATTTTGGTGCTCTTCATTTTTGATTAAAACATCGACAACATTTTTAGTAACAGTCATTGGAAATGAAACTTCCAATGTCATATCATTATTGAACAAACTGGTGTTTGGTTTGACTAATCTAAACAAGTTCAACTTGGTATGTATAATCTCTAAACAGCGTTTTAGATTTCTAACGCCAGATTCTTCCTTTGTTAGAGCTTTATTTGAAACAATATATTGTATTGTTTCGTCGGGAATAATGACTTCTTCGGCAGTAAAACTAACTTGTTCGCGAATTTTTGGTAATAAATAATCTTTGGCGATAATCAACTTTTCCTTAGCATCATAACCCTTAGTTTGAATTCTATACATACGGTCTTTCAAAATAGAATTTACTTTACTCTCGTCATTATAACTGAAGATGAATAAACATTTACTCAAGTCAAAATCGATACCTGAAAAGTATTTATCGTGGAATTGACTATTTTGTGAAGTATCAGTTAAATGTGTTAAGATACCAATGATTTCTTCGCCTCTTGGAGTATCACTAATTTTATCTAATTCGTCAAAATAAATAACAGGGTTCATACATTTACTATCAATCAAAATTTGAACGATTTTACCCCAACTACTACCTTCGTATGTATAAGAATGTCCTTCTAAGAAACTACTGTCGCCACTACCACCAAGAGCAATAAAGGTAAATTCACGGCCAAGAATTTTACTAATACCTTCTTTTACAAGAGAAGTTTTACCAGTTCCAGGTGGGCCATTAATAGCAATTGCGGTTCCTAATGAGCCAGGATTAGAAATCCATTGTCCAATCATTTGCATGATTTGTAATTTAGCATCATTCAAACCATAGACACAATCATCCAATTGATTTTTAGCATTTTCCATAAAGTCGTGACAAACATCCAATCCATCCTCTAACTTTACTGATAAATTCTTATATTTACAAAATGGAATTCTCATAAATGTATCTACCCAATTTTTCATCTTATAATATTCAGAATCGCTTGGGTCCATAGATTTTAAAACATTCAACTTTTGTAAAGCCATTGCTTTGAAATTGGCTGGAATTTTGCTTTGTAATAATGATAAGCGATATGGTTTTTCAATATTGATATGACTATTGATTTCTTTCAAATCTTTCATAATACTCAATTGTTCTTTATTCGATAATTTCTTCTTGAAATAATCAATCTCATTTGTATTTTGACTATCGTCGTGGATTAGCTTATGATAATTCTTAGCATTCTTAATACGAGCTTTCTTGACTAATTTTTTGACAGATTTATCACATTCGTTAATAGCATTTAATAGAATTTTACTTTTAGGTTTCTTATGTAATTGCGTAGTTAATGTTTTTTTAGTTTCTACCAAATCTAAATATTCTTGTTCAACATCAGTCAATTCAATATCATCTTTTTTCTTATCATCTGTTTTTTTAGATTGTTTATCATTTTTATTTCGCTTTGATTTCTTATTTACATTCTTACTTGAAGACTTTCCATTTTTTTTAGGCATTTCTACGGTTTCGTATTTTTCTTTCATAAAAGTCTTTTCATCATCACTGTTACAATCTCCTACATCATCTTCTTCGTTGTATTCTTCTTTACCAAATGCTTCATTATATTCATCCAGTCCACCACCAATTGTAAATACAATATCGAATTTATCATCTTCCTCTTCTTCGTCTTCCTCTTCCTCATCATCTTCTTCATATTCATCTTCTTCATCTTCACTATCTTCTTGTTTTGACCTTTTCTTTTTATCATTTTTCTTGGTATGCTTTTTTGATTTTTTAGAAGTATCCTTATGTTTACTACTTTGTTTTTTGCGTGGTCTTGGTTCATCTTCTTCGTCTTCACTTTCATCAAGTTCATCAATCATTCTACGCAATTTATTTTTTGAATATTTTGATGGAAATGCTTTTGTAATAATTTTTTGAAGCTGGATGCGTGAGATTTTACTGTCATCTTCTTCCTCATCCTCATCTTCTTCATCGTCTTCTTCATCATCCTCATCTTCTTCGTCATATGTATCTTCACTACCTAAACTTTCTCCATCATCATCTTCTTCATCTTCACTTTCAATAACTCTTCTTCTACTTTTTTTATTTTTTTTTGATGGTTTATAACTTGAATCACTTGTTTCTGATTCTGAAACTGTTTCATAAACACTTTCTTCATCTTCACTTTCTGAATCGGAATCCTTATTTTTTCTAAGTTTGTTTTTTTTGTTAAACATTTTCTTATCAGTTTTGTTGGATGATTTGGTGTTTGATGGCATGTTTTGTTGAATTAGTAAAAGTAAATTAGCAGCAAAGTTCAAATTGGTTAAATATCAATAAAGTTTTTTATATACAATTAATATTTATAGGAAAAAGGGATTCAATTTTTTTGTAAAATTATTATTATGAATGTTACAAAATATGTTTATGTCTTACGAGATTTAGTATGATTATTATTAAATGTTCTAACCCTCGACGCTTTCTAAAATGGGAGGTTTATAATAAACTTATGCATTGTATATTAACATTGGAATTTTCATTTTAGCAGGTATATTAGAACAAAATTTAGAAATACATTCGTTATAGTAAATTTTCCAAAAAATTGAATTTAAATATAATTAATTAAAAAGACATAAATAATTCTCTTATTATATATATTAGGTTTAAACTATACAATGTCGTCAAATCGTAACAAAATGAACGACTTTAAAACCCCATCCAAGATTATTGGTGTTCAATTTAGTATATTATCTCCAGAAGAAATTCGTAAAAATTCTGTTGTTGAAGTAACTTCACGAGATACATATATTGGTAATAAACCAGTTGTTGGTGGATTGTTTGACCCGCGTATGGGCGTATTGGAACCAGGATTAATTTGTCCCACTGATGGTTTAACTTATATTGATACTCCTGGTTATTTCGGTCATATTGAATTAGCACGCCCTGTGTTCTTTATTCAACATTTGAAAGAAATAATGAAAATATGCAGATGTGTTTGTTTTAAATGTAGTAAACTATTAATCAATAAAAATCGTCATAAGCATATTTTAACGATGAATTCGGAAGATAGATGGAGTTATGTAAGTGGATTAGCAGCAAAAGTAAAAAGGTGTGGTGAAAGTATTGAAGATGGTTGTGGCTGTAAACAACCTGATAAAATAAAATTGGAAGGAATGGCAACTTTATATGCTATTTGGGAAAATATTGCAGCGGAAGAAGCGAATGAAAGTAACAAAATTAATATTCGGTTAACTCCTGAATTAGTATTAAAAATTTTCAAGCGTATTTCTAATGAAGATATTTCCTTTATGGGATTTAGTCCAATATGGTCAAGACCAGAATGGATGATTTGTCAAGTTCTTCCAGTTCCGCCACCTGCTGTTCGTCCATCGGTCAAGCACGATGCTCAACAACGAAGTGAAGATGATTTAACACATATTTATAGTAATATTATTAAAACAAATCGTGATTTATTAGAAAAATTAAATAATCCCAATACATCACCGAATGTGATTGAAGGAATGACTACATTTTTACAATATTTTATTGCGATGATTGTAAATAATAAAGTTAAAGGTGCAAATCCAATGGCTCAACGGTCAGGTCGTCCACTTCAATGTATTATGGGTCGTTTAAATAGTAAAAATGGCCGTATTCGTGGTAACCTGATGGGTAAACGTGTAGATTTTAGTGCTCGTTCGGTAATTACCGGTGACCCTAATTTATCTTGTCGTCAATTAGGTGTGCCTATGAAAATTGCCAAAAATCTTACAAAACCTATGGTTGTAAATGACCGTAACCGTGATTTCTTGATGAAATTAATTCAAAATGGCCCAGATGTTTATCCTGGTGCTAAAATTTTGGAAAGAAAAAATGGTGAAAATATCTCTTTACGATATGTAGATCGTGGTTCTATTCGATTAGAAAATGGTGACACTGTACATCGTCATATGATGGATGGTGATGCTGTTTTATTTAACCGTCAACCATCTTTACATAGAATGTCTATGATGTGTCATATCGTAAAGGTGATGAAAAAAGGTGACACATTTAGAATGAATGTAGCTGATACTAAACCATACAATGCGGATCGACCAACATCACTGCATAATAGCAGTAATGATTCATTATAATAATCAAGGTCCGCAACAGGGAGCGTGAAAAGCGTGTTACTCCCTAGTGAATAATTCAATAAATTCTTGGATAAAATAATAAAAAAAATAAATATAAAGAAATTTCTTCTTATAAAATAAATGGTAGACGATACGAAACCTTTAGACGAAAAATGTTGTTCAAGATGTGGTGAAAAAAAAGATGTTGATAAATTTATTAAAAACCGTAACATATGCAAAATATGTGATAATAAAAGAAAAAAAGAAAACTGGGATAAGGCTATTGAAAATATAGTGACAGACGCAAATCTAAAATGTAATACTTGTAATGAAACCAAAACTATTACTTTGTTTGTAAAAAATCGCAATGTATGCTGTGACTGTGATAATAAAAGGCGTCGTCTAAGATATCAGACCGATGAAAATCATAGATTGAATGCCATACAGAAAGCAAGCGAGTTCAAGCATAAAAAAGTGATTGAACGTCGTCAATTAAAACAGCAAGAAATTGGTGAAAACAACAAGAAATGCAGTGTTTGTTTTACTATAAAACCAAAAGACAGATTTCGACATAACAGATTAAGATGTAAAGATTGTGAAAGAGATGAACCTATACAAAAATTCATACGAAACGTTCGTTCAAGGATATATATTGCCTTGAATCAAACTAAAGAAAATCATACAAATGAATATCTTGGTATATCCAATATTGAATATATAAAATGGATATGTCATTATAACGACAAATACACTCTTGAAAATCGTGGAAAAGAATGGCATATAGACCATGTAATTCCATTGTCGAAATTCAATCTTGAAAACAAAGCCGAACAATTAATAGCATTCAATTGGAGAAACACAATGCCTTTATCACCAAAAGAAAATTTATCAAAAAACTGTAAAATAATAAAAACACAAATTGAACAACATTATAAAAAGTTAGTAGACTACCATGAAGAAAAAAAAATAGAAATGCCCCAAGAATTTATTGAATTATTTGCGAAACACCTTGTTGACGGGAAGTCCTTAAAGCATTCACTACCACTCACTACAGGAAACGTCTGTGAGGATCTCGGTTAATAGCCGACAGCCGATGGTAAAAAAGTGAATTGATGATTACGAAAGTATGAAATAGGAAATCCGCAGTGCTACTGTCTAAGTCCGTTATGGTAGGATATGACAGGCTCTCAGAGACTGCTGAGGTGTTGGTGAACAATGAAGGATTAGCCATCCCGAGTTTGCTTAAGGTACAGTCCTTCCCCTTTGGAAACATAGGGGGTTGTAGTATAATTTAGCCTGGAAAAAATAAATTAATAAAACCATAAAAATCCAGACCAATTATGCTGCGAAAGTTTGATGGCGATGAAATGAATATGCACCTACCGCAAAATATTTTAGCAGAAACAGAATTAAGAAATTTAGCAGCAATTCCATACCAAATGATTAGTCCAGCAGGAAATGCACCAATCATTGGTATATATCAAGATTCATTATTAGGTTCATACCGTTTTACAAGACCAAATATTAAATTTAGTCCAAGAGACGCAATGAACCTATTAATGATGTATAATAATGTAAATACAGACACATTACGCGAAAAAGGTAACGAAATAACCAGTTTTGACATATTATCACAAATATTATCACCTTTAACAATGAAATATAAAACAAAAATGTATGATGAAACAGAAGAATATGAAAAATCCAATAATGTCTTAGAAATCCGCAATGGAAAATACATTCGTGGTCAGTTAGAAAAATCAGTATTAGGGTCAACAACAAAAGGAATTATTCATCGTATTTGTAATGATTTTGGAAATATGGCAGCATCGAATTTTATTGATGACCTGCAAAATGTAGTAACTGAATACATGAAGTCAAGTTCATTTAGTGTAGGCATTAGTGATTTAATTTCCGATAAAAAGACACAAGATAGTATTATCCAAGTCATTACTACACAAAAACAAGAAGTTCAATCTTTAATAGAAAAAGTGCATTTGGGCATATTTGATAATCCTACAGCAAATACCAATTTAGTTGAATTTGAACAAACTGTAAATAATACATTGAACAAAGCAACTGAACAATCAGGTAAAATCGGTCGTAAGTCATTAAGTAAAAACAACCGTTTCTTAATGATTGTAGAATCTGGTTCAAAGGGTTCGCTTATCAATATTTCTCAAATGATTTCTTGTTTAGGACAACAAAACATAGATGGTAAAAGAATTCCATACGGGTTTGATAGTCGCACACTTCCTCATTATAATAAATTTGACGATTCTCCTAACGCTCGTGGGTTCATTGAAAATTCATATATTTCAGGTTTAACCGCACCAGAATTATTCTTCCACGCTATGGGTGGTCGTATCGGTCTTATTGATACTGCTTGTAAATCCGTTACTTGGGAAACGCCAATTGTTATTATGGAAAACGATAAACCTAAATATATTGAAATCGGCCGTTGGATTGATAGTTTATTAGAAACATCACCTGAACAAATCAAGCATTTCACAGATAGACAAATGGAATTATTGGATACAAATGAAATATACATTCCTACTACTGATGAAAATGGCGTAGTAACTTGGGGAGAAATCACCGCTGTTACCAGACACGACCCAGGTGATGCTTTATATGAAATCAAAACTCACGGTGGTAGAAGTGTTATTGTAACAGAAAGTAAATCTTTACTAATTTGGAACCCTGAAACAAAAACATTGGACGAAACATCGACACCAGATATTAAAATCGGCGATTGTGTTCCAGTAACAGGTGAATTATGTAAACCACCAACTACTACAAAATACATTGATGTTGTTGATTATTTACCTAAGACAGAATTCGTTTATGGAACAGATTTCAATATTGCGATTTCAATGATGAAAACTACAATGGAAAATAGAAATAAAATACCAGCAAACTGGTGGAACGAAAATAACAATACACATTTCACACTTCCATATAGTAAAAAGGCATCATTACAACGAACATCTGTAAGGTCAAATACTGAAAATATTAAAGATGGTTTTGTTTATCCATACCACGCATTCCGCAAAGATGCATTTATACCAGAAAAATTCGAATTAAATGAAGAAAATGGAATATTTTTAGGACTTTATTTAGCAGAAGGACATAGTAACAACTGTCATATTACTATTACAAATAATAATGAAAAAGTTCGTTCTTTTGTTAAATATTGGTTTGATAAACATAATATTACTTACAATGAAAAATCAAAAGTAAACGCCAAAGGTTGGACATCAACAACAATAACAGGTAATTCATCCATATTATCAAAGTTTTTGTTAAAATTAGTAGGACATAAAGCAGAAAATAAATTCGTTCCAACTGAAGCATTTACAGCATCGGATCATTTTATAATCGGTTTATTAAACGGTTATTATTCAGGCGATGGTTCTATTGGTAAAAATTCGATTGAAGTAGGAAGTGCGTCACAACGATTAATTGAAGGAATTTCTATGTTATGTTCGAGATTGGGTATATTTGGTAGAACATCCAAACACCAAATGAAGAAAAATAATTTAAATACAAAAAATATCAAACCAACTTATAGATTATCAATAAGTGCTCATTGGGCATATAAATTCGCTGAACAAATATCATTTATTGAAGAAGATAAAAATAATAAATTAAAAACAAAAAAATGGAATAATAAAAAACATATGAATTTCGAAACATATAATAATGTTGTATTGGATAAAATCACTGAAATCAATATTCTTGGAGTTGAAAAATATCCAAAAGTATATGATTTGACCATTCCATCTACACTAAATTTCGGTTTAGCAAATGGTCTTCAAGTTCGTGATACTTCCCAAACAGGTTATATACAGCGAAGATTAATCAAAGGTCTGGAAGATTTGAAAGTAGAATACGATATGACTGTTCGAAATAATAAGGGTAAAATTATTCAATTTACATATGGCGACGATGGATTTGATTCAACCCGTGTTGAAAATCAAATCATTCCATTAGTAGGAATGAGTATTGAAGATGTTTATGTCCACTATGATATTGTCGGTGTAAATGAACAAAATACAGAATTGATTAATGTTTATTCAAAAGGAACAGTTGCTCGTATAAAGAAACAGCGTCCTGAAACAAAAGTAAAATGTCATAGTTATATTAATAAAATGATAAAAGCCAGAAACGATATAGTAAAAGGTATATTCAAATATAAAAATGAAAACTCAGTAAAAGTTCCTGTATCATTTCAAAATATTATAGCAAATATTCAAGGTCAATTAGGTTTAAATGCAAATTCTATCGTAGATATAACGCCATTAGAAGCATTTTCACTAATCGAAGAATATTTTGATAAATTGAAGTTATTACATTTTGTTCAACCAACACCATTATTTGAAGTATTATATCATTTCTATTTGACACCAAAAGATTTATTATGTAATAAAAGATTTCATCGTAAAGCCTTGATATTCTTATTAGAAACTATATTATTAAAATATAAACAAGCGATTGTTCATCCAGGTGAAATGGTAGGCGTAATTGCTGGTCAATCAATTGGTGAACCTACTACGCAGCTGACACTCAATACTTTTCACTTATCCGGGGTTGCATCCAAGTCGAATGTTACTCGTGGTGTGCCAAGAATTGAAGAGATTTTAAGATTAACCAAGAACCCAAAAAATCCTTCATTGACAGTTCATTTGAAGGCATTGGATGAAGAAGAACAAGATAAAGCCACACAATATGCAAATATGTTGGAACATACAAGATTAGTAGACGTAATCAAATCATTCCAAATTTGTTTCGACCCAAATGATAAATCTACATTGATTATGGAAGACAGAGTTTTAATGGAACAATATTACGAATTTGAGAATTTAGTTGAAGAATGTATGGAAGTAGAAACTGACCAACAACAATCACAAAAATCAAAATGGATAGTTCGAATGGAGTTGGACGCTGAAGTATTATTAGATAAAAATATTACAATGGATGATATTCATTTTGCCATAACAAATAGTTATGACGGCGATATTTCTTGCGTATATTCTGATTATAATTCAAATAATTTAATTTTTAGAATTCGTTTAAATAGTAATGTATTTAATAAAAATAAAAAAACAAAAGGCACTCCAGAAACATTAGACCAATCCGATGATATTTATTTATTACGAAATTTCCAAGATACAATTTTAAATAATATTGTCTTGCGTGGTATTCAAGGAATACAAAATGTTATTCCAAGAAAATTACAAAATCAATTAGTATTTAATGAAGGTAAATATTCATCCAAAGATACTTGGATATTGGATACAACTGGAACTAATTTATTGGAAGTATTATCATTGGATTTTATTGATAATAAAAGAACATATGGTAATGATATTAAAGAAGTATTTAATGTATTAGGCATTGAAGCGGCAAGACAAATTATATACAATGAATTTACAGAAGTCATGGAATTCAGTGATGTAAATATTAATTATCATCATTTAAGTTTATTATGTGACCGTATGTGTTCAACGATTAATTTAGTATCAATATTCCGTTCAGGTATTTTGAATGATGATATTGGCCCAATTTCAAAATCAACATTTGAAGTTCATACCGAAGTATTATTGAATGCATCAAGACACGCGGATTTTGACCATATGCGTGGTGTATCAGCAAGTGTAATGATGGGACAACACGGATATTTTGGAACAGGTTGTTTCAATTTAGTATTGGATATGAAAGAAATGGAAAATATGGATGACATCGAAGTTGAACGAAAAGAAGAAAAAGAAGAAATCGAAAAAATATTTGGAAATATGGAAGATAAGACAGATATTTGTGCTAAGAATAAAATAGAAATTCGTAATAATTTATCAGCAATTAAAACTGAAGATATTGGTGAATGTAATGATAATGATGGATATAATATTGGTTTTTAGTTTATATACAATAATAAGTAATAAAAAAAGTTTTATATAATAACTTGTTATTTTCATAACAAGTTATTTTTTTATTTCTAGACATGCTCAATTCTACATAATCTCTCTATAAATCTGTATTTATCTCGTTCTTCATTCATATAAATATTGATGATTTCTGCGGGTGAATAAAAATTTTCTTCAATATCTTTCAACTGGTCAATTTCAATTACTTCATTAAATAAATGTCTATACATTTCTTGTAGTATTTTATGCGATACATATGACAATTCGAGAGTTACGTCTATTCTTCCTGGTCGCACTAATGCTGGGTCAAGTTCATGATAATGATTAGAGGAAATAATCATAATTCTACCTGGTGTTTCACGAATTCCATCCCATAAATTCAAAATATCATCTAATGTGATTGGTTCATCTTCTAACAATAACTTTGGGAATTCACAAACTTTTTCATTAGCTTTCTCTGTAGCAACTATTGTTTCTAATAAATCTCCAACATTTACCTTTGAATTATAAGATAAATCTTCAAAATCCAATTTTTTTCCAAAACAGGTTATATTTTTATTTTTCTTTTTTTCTCTATCCAGCACAATATCACCAATACAATCTATGTCTTCAAATACAATTATTTTGTTATCAAAACCTATGCTGCCTTTTTTATTATCTGGGTTATAACGGTCTTCAAAAAATATACTATCCAATTGCTTCTTTGTTTTGATGAGTTTCAGTGAAATAACTATTACATGACGATTTGTATAATTCGCAAGTGCTTTTATTAATGATGTTTTGCCTGTTCCTGGAGGCCCATGCATACCAATACCAATTGAATATGGAATTCCTTTTTCGTAATACCATTCTTTATTATTTAAAAAAAAGTTTACTTTATTTATTACATTTTCCTTATCTTTGAAAAAAATATTATTAAAATTTCGTGTGCTTGAAAATATATTTTCATCCCAAATTTCATATTTATTGTCTTCATATTTTGCTTTATTTAAAGTATAAATAAATTTTTTGTTATGGCGTATATCTTCAATTGTTGATAAATATTTGTTGGTTATATTTTCAACAAATTCTTTTATGGCATATAAATCACTTTTATAAGAAAATAATTGAATATTAATTTTTTCAAGTTTACTTATAGTTTTGTTATTTTTATCTTTTGATTTTTTATCTTCATCTTTATCTTCATTTGTTATTATGGTATGAGCATATATTTGATGTTCTTTTGATAATAAAAATTTGCTATTTTGTATTACCATATAAATACCAGTATCTCTTTTATTATTTTTTGAATAGTTTTCGAATGAATATTCTTTGATATGTTTGATACTTTCATTATCTTCTATTGTCTCAATTATATGAAACCATAACGCTTTAAATCTATCACTAAATGAATTTGTTTGATTTAAATTATTATCATAATAGGTTGTAGTTAAACCTATTTTTCCTTCATATTCAATTATAGCTTTCTTATAAAACCAATCAATGAAATCATAGTCGAATGATGTAATCAATTCTATAAAATAATTGAAATTATCGTTTATAAATTTGGTTAAATACGAAATGAACGTAATAATGATAGTGGTAATTAATGTATCATACATAGTATTGCCAGTTTTAAATTTATCAAAAATAATCATATTAAGAATATTACCATACATTAATTTTAATTGTGTATCTATATTACCAAAACTTATCATATTATAAAAATTATTACAAACTTTATAATATATTATAAAAATGTGTTTAATACATTATAATAAATATTATATTTTTCCCTCTATAAATGTAGAGAATTTTTTTATATTTTCAGTATATTCAATTCCATTGAATGCGCTACTTAATATATTATCAAACCCTTTTAAATCGCTTAACTTCAATTTTGGTTTAATTAAATTATACTTTGGTGGAATATTCAATTCAACTTCGTGGGGGGTTCTAATAAAATAGAATTCATTTGTATCATAATTATCTAAACCACCTAACATTAGCCAATTTACGCCAGGAACCATATGTTTAAAAACATTCGTAGAGAACAAAATGATAGGTAAATTATATGTATTTGCAAATATCCAAATATCCAAATCAGTCAAATAATAATTTTCACTCATTATCATACTTTCAAATGTTACAGCATTATTTTTGATACTATTGACAATATCTCTTTTGCCTTGTTTATACAAAATATCAAGTATTTTCAATTGATAGTTAACAATATAATCTCGATAAACATTCCATAGAGTTCGTTTTAAATCTTCTACTGATAGTAATTTACCTGTTTTTTCTTGTAATATATAAATCAATATATAAAAACTACAACGATTAGAATTGGTAAACATAATTTCTTTACAATTTTTTGGAAATACATTTTTCCAAAAACTATCAGCATTACCTATAACATCGCGAATTTTACTAATACATTGTACACCCAAATCATCCATAATTCCCTCAATATTTTGTTTTTCGATACCCTGTTCGCTTAAAGAAATTACATTATCATATTTTGCAGTGACAGATGGTTTCGCCAATTCAAATGTAATATTATTTAAATATTCACTCTGTTGAAATGGAACAAGATTTTCGAAATATTCGTTTGTTAATAATGATTGTAAAATAATAAATTCATCTTTATTAATTTTATATTCGTCATTACCTATATTCAAATAATTTTTTGGCTGGAACATAAATAGTTTGATACGATTATACCGTAATAATTCGTCGGCTAATCTACCAAAATATATTGTTTTGTTATCTATATTACTTATTAAATGATTTTTCGGTAATATTAACTTACAAATATCATCATCTTGAATAAGACAATATTTTTTATCATCGCATTTCGTAGTACAAGTAGAAATTTCATTTAACATATTTAATACAGCAGGTTCAATTTCAGTAAAAACCAGATTTCCCCTTGCCATTTTACGTAAAAAATATTCTATTTTATTTAATCTTATTATGTAATAATCATTTGAATTATTAATAATAGATAGTATTTTTTCACGATTTAATTTATTATTAGATTGATTTAATAAAGTACGAATTGTGGTTCTAAAAGCATTATAGAATTGACTTTCTAAAAATATTTTTTTAGTAATATCAATACGTTCATTATCATATTCATTTGTATTAGTAATAACGTTATCCGCAATTAAATAATCGGAACTTTCAATGGTTACCAACTCATCTTGGTCTATATTTTCTTGTGGTGGTTCTATTTTTATAAATTGATTTGTTTCACTTAAAATGCCTACTATCAAATTATCTTCTAATACTTTTATCATTGGTTTACAAAAAATATTCCCTTCACTTACTTCACTCAAACTAAATAATTCGTCACGTGTTGTTCTATAATCATTCCAAATATCATCATCCATAAATTGTATATTAACGTCTTCAATTACAGCAGAAGGAAAACAAGGAACAAATACATTATTTCCATTATTATTTTCGTTAGTTGTAAGTAATCCAATAATTTTACCTTGATAATTCATTATTTGAGAAACAACATTATAGTGATAACTTTTTAATAATGAATATAGTTTAAATGCCAAAATATTTTTTTTAAATTTATAAACAGTAGGTTTACTCGATTTAGGATAGCAACTATTAGTTAACGTATTTTGAATTATTTTTAATACACTCTTAATATTTTTAATAACATAATTACTATTTTTACGAGCTTCGAGAAATAATTTTGTAGCACTAATAGTTTTATTATTAATTTCGTATAAATAAATAGGTTCAAAAATATCATTTCGTTTTAAAATAAAGACAGTATTTTTTCTTGGGTCATACATTTTCGAAGAATAAGGATTAGTAGGGCATATAATTTCCATATTATCAGTAATATCATTGTTTATTATATTAATAATAACCAAATTTAACCCACTATCAAATAATTTACTATTACTGTTTGTAATAAAATCCCATAAATAACTATAATCAATTAGAGAATTATCATCGTTCAAATAATCAATAAAATTATTAAATGCGCATATAGTATCTTCAATAAAGTCGACTTGGCTTTCATTATTAAAATCTATACTTTTATAGAATTCACTATAATTATGTTTTTCTATTTCGGCTTGGTCCAACATTATTTTCTTTTTAGATTTGAATATAGAAGGTAGAGAACCATTATGATATTTAATAAATAAATCTAATGTTATTGATTTTGAAATGATAGCCAACATTTCTTTTATTTTTGGAACAGCGAATTTTTTAGTTGGGTCTTTGGTATTAATGTTTTCTGCATAAATATCAGCTATACATCCAATAAACGATTTGAATTTATTTTGTTCAACTCCATACCGTAATAATATGGGCGTTTTATCTTTGATTAAAGCAGAATTATTTTTTGTGACAGCTTTATTATGGTCAATATTAAAAAATTTCTCTATTGACGGCGGTAAAAAACCATATCTATTTTGTGGTATAATAAGTCTTTCAACTCCAATAATATAATTTATATTATGTGTATCAACGCCGGTATCTTTTTCAGTTTGGGGGTTCAAACATTGGTCTCTTCGTTTCTTTCTTGATGGATTATCCCAATTATTATAACAACAAGGTAAACATAAATCATCTGGATGAGAACCCGATGGTTTAAATCCTGGATAATGTTGCACATATTCACCTTCACTGGTAGTATGGTATTTTGGATCAGTAAATTCATATACATAGTGTCCTGGTTTAATCGGTTTATTATCAGAATCAGCAGGCATTACTTTACCACATTTTCCAGCTTTTACATCTGCCTCACTAATACTTGTATTTGTTTTTAAACACCAATATCTTGGGCAAATATAATAAAACGGTTTTTCAGTGTCACTTCCGTATTTTATCGATTTGCTATATGAACCAGGATGTTCTCTATCTATTTTTTCTTTTTCTTCTTCTGTTAAAATAACCGGTTGTAAATTTGTGCTCGTTTGACAAATTCTTGAATAAGAAGAAAACCCATCTTTATCTTCAATATTAAACAATTTGGGTTCTAATGTTTTCATTTTTTTTAAAAATAAATCCTTTTTTTTGAATATTTTACCATCTAAATCTTTATCAGTTAATTCTTCACCTGCTCCACCTTTACTAATTTCTTTACTACTATTATTTTCATCATCTTCATCATCATCGTCAGAAAATATCATTCCTTCGTCTTCTTCTTCGTTTGCCTGATTTACTTTTTCCAACATTTCTTCAGTTATTTCGGTATTTGCTACTGGTTCAGGTTCTTCTTCGTCATCATCAAAAATCATTCCTTCATCTTCTTCCATATCTTCGTCAATAACATTTACTTGGTTTTCTTTATCTTGTTGAACCATTTTATTTTCTTCGGTTTCGATTTCATCTTCTACATCAAATAATGGCAAAGCAATTTTTTTTGTAAAAGTAATAGGTTGCATTTTTACCTCTTTTGGAACAATAACTGTATTTAATTTAGGTTCTACTTGTGTATATGTTTTTGAGCATACATTCTTTATATATTTCAAATCGAAATCAATGGTTTCTGGTTGTAAAAATAATCTCAAATAACTATCCAAATAGATATTTATATACTTAATGTAATTTATAGAAGATATTTTATCAATTTCAATTATGAATTTTCGTTCAAATGGTTTATACCGAAATAAAGTATGAAATCCAGGCGTTTCAGCAATATCAGTTTCTTTATTTACAAAACGACCTTGTATTCTTGTAAAATCATTCAAAAATTGTGATATTTTCATTAACGCTTCATCTTCTGTTATTTTAAAATTATCCATTAGGTTCAATACTATCGCTCGTTCATTTCCAGTTTTGTCATAAATATCCCGTATCATGGATGAAATTTCATCCATTTCTTGGAAATTCTCAACCAGTTTATATGTTAAATCCGTTCCTTCTGATATATTTTCAAATGACGGGATATTGAATATACTGGTCAAACAATTTTTATAATCTATTAAATTTATTTTTTTATCACCAACATTAATAGAATAAACCAATTTCATATCAACAAATTCTATATTTGGCATATTCAAATTGATAAATTTATGAATTTTATAACCATTTTGTTCTAATATATCATTTAAATGGTCAATAATCGGATTTAATATTCCTTTTATAATTTCATTTAATTCTGATGGTTCAACTGATTTATCAAGAACACTTTTAAAATGAATATTACCATTGTATTCAAAATCAATAAAATATTCATTATCACTATCTTTAATATAAAATGAAATTTGTTTTGATTTACCTGATTGTTTTGATAAATTCATAAGTATCGATTTTGATAAATAAGGGATTTTTTTACCAGTTTTGGATATTTTAGTAGAGTATAATCTGTATAAATTCTCGTGACGAATACCAGGGTTATATTTAACATATGGCATGGAAGCAGATACGTGAATATTTTTAAAAATGGCTTCTAATGGAAAAATGGTTTTTGTTTCAGGATGTAAAACCATATGAAATGATTGCACTCCCTTATCGATATAAGAAAGTTCGCTGGTTTTATTATAAAATATTTTATAAAAAATATCAATTGTTTCAAATTTTCTTAATTGCTGTAAAACATTTAAATCATCATTATGTTTTAATAAATCTCGTTTGTTTTCTATTAATTCTTGTTTATTCAAAATAGAATTATTACTTAATAATGGAAAATACGTGTTTGTAATATAAGTTTCTTTTATAGAATTTTCTATAGCATAATCATATACATCATTCGCATTGCATAGATAAATAGAATTATTAATAATTTCACCATAATTTAATAAAAGTGAATATTCAAATAAAACCAAAGGGTTTTCAGAGTTGTTTTCAAAACTATAATTTGATGAACTTATTATATCAAATGGATTAGCAGAGAATAGATAATTTTTATTACGAATAAATCGTTGTCCAATCGATGTTTTTATATTAATGTCTTTATTATCAATGTCCAATTTAAGTAAATCATCATAATCATAATTATCTTTACAAGAAATTTTATTTATTATAGATGTATCAATATCCAAATTCATTAATAATTGGTTCATCATATCTTGTGTAAATTTTATTTGTTGCTCTTTTGTGATTTCATTATAAAAATTTAATAAATTGATTTTTTCTTTTATGATAGAGAACATATACATTTCATAATATGACATTGATTTTGTATCTAATTCTTTAATAATTTTTGTTCTAATATTATTAATATTATCATCATAATGAAGTAATTGTTTTGAGTAAATGATTTGTGGATTATCATTATGAATATCATTCAACTCATTATCGCTAAATAAATCACTATTTTTTATATTTGGGTTTTCGTTACCAGAAAAAACAACAATTTTTTTTATTTTTGAATTACTATCTAAAAGAAAAACCTTAAATATTTCATCCAAAGGTATATTTATTTTAGGATTTTCCATTATCTTATATACAATATAATATAAATTTTGTATCTTTTTTTGTATCTTTTATTATTATATAAATAAAAATGAAAAGAGCATTATTAATTGGTATTAATTACTATTCTAATCCAGAAATACAATTGAAAGGATGTATCGATGATGTTAATAACATTCGTAGTGTATTAATAGATGCATATGATTACGATTTAGCAAACATTATAACATTACGTGATGATGAATTAAGAGGCCAATATCAACCTACTCGTGATAATATAATAAAAAATTTAAATCAATTAGTTTCACAAAGTGCTTCTTTAGAAGAAATTTGGATACATTATAGTGGCCATGGTTCTCAAATACAAGATATGAACCGCGATGAAAATGGGGGACTTGACAGTATTTTAGTTCCATGTGATTATCAACAAAGAGGTTTTATTATAGACGATGAATTATTAAATATAATAAAAAATATTAAATGTCGTGCAATTTTAGCTTTTGACAGTTGTCATAGTGGGACAATATGTGATTTACCTTGGTCGTTTGAATATAAAAATGCCAGTGTATTTTCAATAATGAAAAATAACAACGTAGTCATACAAAATCCAAACATTTATATGTTTAGTGGTTGTAAAGACAATCAAACAAGTGCTGATGCATACAGTAATGAAAGTCAACAAGCAGTTGGTGCTTTTACAAATGCTATGATTACATCATTACGAATGAACCGTCATAATATAAATTGCATGATATTATACCGTGACATATGTAATTATTTAAAGACAAATGGGTTTGAACAACTACCAATATTTTCTTCATCAAGTCAAATGCCAAATTATAAATTTGTAAGAGCAACTGAGACAACTAATGCGGGTTTATTAACAAAACAAATCGCTATTAATGCAAATAATACTATAAAATCCAACATGCGTTCTATATTATATAATTGATTAGTTGATGTTTTATTATGATTTTCTATGCGAAAACAACAAATATTTTTATGAAAAATATTCAATCATAAAAATATTTACGAAATAAAAATCCAAGAAATGTATAATTTATCTAAGTGATTTCGTGTTTTTACCATATCTCCATTATATGCAGAATATACATCTTTGACGTGAATAAATCGGGCAATAAACCCGAAAACCATTATTGAAATAAGAGCAATGACCAATCTTATATTTATTTGATTTGTAAGAATTTTATTCAAAAATATATAGCTTACTATATTACAGAATAATGTATAAATAATTGTATGAAACAATACAGAAAATAACATTGGAACAAAAATAGTAGGCAGAAATAATTGATGGGATTTCAATTGTGGATTAGTTGTTTCTAAATATAATTTTGTAAACATATTATATAATGATTTTAGATAAATATTTGAGTTATCACAATAAAGTAATATTTGCAGTAATTTGTAGTGGATTTTGGATTTATTTGAGAACATCTGATTGTTATAAACTTATACCAAGAGGTCATATATTCCCAATTATATTCGTAATGATATGGACTTACCTTAATTATTATGAACCATTATTCTTACCTATTGGATTAGTTGTTCTCATAATATATTCACAAATACAAGTTAGAGACCATAAGAAATGCTAAATAGTAATTGGTTTTTGTACTTCATTTTCGTTACTTTTCCAATATCCAAAAGCATTATGTTTACCATAATTTCCAAAACAACTTTCTTCAAATGGTTCTCTTTCTAATAAAATAATATCATCCTTATTTTCATAGGATAAATAGCAGCGAGTAATCAGGTTGGGTCCAGTTGTATAATAGACATAAGCAAATTCTTTATCATCTGGGTGTGTTGATATAAATTTATCAATTTCTTCTTCGCATAAATCAAAATTAACTATATTATCAATTATATGTTTAATAAATGGATGTTGTCTTGGCGAATAAAACGCATAATTTCCTAATAATCCTATATCATTTTGTTTCGAATTGGCATTATTTACTTCTGCTTTATATTCAATAGGAAAAACACATTTATATAAATTTAAATCATCAAATGGTTTTGTAATCTCCATATCTATATCCAAATAAACGCCACCATAATAATAAACAGCCAAATAGCGGAAAAAATCAATTTGTTGAATTTTATATTTGAAATTCAAGAAAGTATTTAGATATTCGGGATACTTATTTGTAATAAAATTTATAATATCAATATCAGTAAAAATTGTGTGATTACAATGTGTATTTAGTTCTCTTATATTTTTTACAAAAGGGAAACACATTGGCGGTATTCCTTCTTCTTTCCAGGTTTGAATTATATTAAATTTTTCCATTTATAGTAAATATCATAGTATGTTTATATTTATTATAAAATTCATAGTTCATAAAATACAATAAATATAATAATTTAAAAATAAAAAAAATATTATATAATAATATAATGGGAGATAATTGTGAAAATAAAATGAAGGCGAATAAACCATGGTCGTTTGCTGATTTGATATTTATATTAATAGACTTTTTGTTCATAAATGATAATAACGCTAATGGAAATAATACGAGAAGAGAATTACAATTAGAACGATAAAAAATATACATATACTATATAATGGCGAATACTTCATTATATAATACTTTATTTAGTAAGAGAATAATGAAAGGTGGTTTATCAAAACAATTAGATATATTCAATTTATTGAATATGAAAAAAGAGTTATTTATTATGATTTTTTTAAACTTGATAGTTCAATTAGTAATTACTTATTACATTATGATGAATTTTAATTTATTTACAAAAGAGAAAAATGATAAAAGTAATAAAAATATAAGCGAAAAAATAATGATAAAGTTCTTTTTATTCATTTTATTATTAGTTCTCATTTTTATTATAAATATGCCAATGCCGAGTTGGATACGTTTTATCGTATTTTCTGTAATATCAGTAATATTTGGTGTTATATTATCCAATTTAAAAAATGTTTATGGTGTTGAAATAATAAAAGCAGCAATTTTTTCTACTATTGGTATATTCGTTACTTTTCTATTTATAGGAATAGCAATAGTATCTTTTGGTATAAAGTTAGGAGTAAAAACATTATTATTTTTATTGGCAGCGTTATTATTATTTATAATTACAAAAATTGTATTTATGTTTGCAGTTAATTATTCAAATTATGTAAAATCATTTGCGGTCATTGGGTTATCCATATTTGCTGCTTTTATTATATACGACACGAATATTATATTAAGAAGAGATTATCAAGGAGATTTCATAACAGCTTCATTAGATTATTATTTGGATATACTAAACATATTTACAAATGTACTTCAATTAGGTGGTAGTGAATAATATTAGAATTACAAAGTGTAAATACTAAAATACAATTATGATTATGGTAATAAATAATAAAATATTTTTAGAAATATATTTTATTATATTATAATGCCTTTACGATTCGTAAAAACTACGAAATTTGACCCTTATACCCATATAAAAGAAACCACTTTTGCAATCAAAGAAGTTCGTGATTTTACTACAAATGATGTAAGTTTGAATAAATATGATAATGGACAATATGATAATTTAATAACTGATATGAATACAGCATTACACACAATAGGATATAGTGATATATATATTTTTACAGATGCATCGGGTATGATACTTGCAAATGATAATAGTGGAAATCCAATCGAAAAAAGACGAATTAAAACAACATCATATACATATCCTTATTTGGATAATAGTGGAAATTTTGTATTTGGTTTTTTTACGATAGTTTTTGATGACGATAGCACATTTACTAACACTGATGAATATGAAACCTCATTTTGGTATATAATTTTTGGTATGAACCCGATTGTTGTAAAACAATTCACTTAATAAAATATAAATACTAATAAAATAATATAATAAAAAAATAAAAAGGTAATAAATACAATTTATAATAATATAATAAGTAAAATGTTTTTTATTAGATTATTTAATTTGTTTGTAACAGCGTCCTCAATAGAAAAAACACAATTTATACAGAATTCAAATGTTCCATTATGTAAAAATTGTGTATATTTCAAAGCTTATAGACATCCAGACTTCTATGATTTGGGGAAATGCACCAAATTTGGAAAAATGGATATAGTATCTGGCGAAATAGATTATCAATATGCTTATACAAGTAGAAACGATAAAAATTTATGTAGTTTTAATGGAACATATTTTGAAGAAAGAAAACATCCAGATATTACGCTCTCTATACTTCAAAAAGAATGGTGAAAAATATTACAAACAATCTAAGCATCATAATAAGGATTATCGTGAATTTTCATTCCACAGTATTCAGTTGGTTTCTTTTTATAATCGATAGGATTATGAATTCCAGCATCTTTTGCGTTCTCTAATAAAAATTTGAAATTAGCCCAAAATTCACTTTTATGTCCAATTGATTTTGTCATAATATGCGATAATTCGTGAATAGCTACAAATAACAATGTCTCTTCATCAATTAAATTATTATTATCTTTCTTTTTTACATTTAAACAAAATGCTAATTTTTCGCCCTTGTTCTCACTATATGCGGTATAACTACTGGTAGGTAAAGTTTCCATAATTTTTTGTGGTTTAAATCCAGCAACCAATCGTTTTATATTATCATTATCAGGATGTTTTTCACCAACATATTTTACTAATTCTTTACATTTTTCGGTAATCTTTGCTAATAAGTCAGCTGCTTGTTGTATTTTTTCTCGTTCTCTAACACAATATTTATTTCCATCAACTGTAGAGACAATGCATTTTAATTGGAAACTATCATTGCCATCAATATAAACGTATATACAAGCAATTAATAATACTGCTATTACAAAATATCCTAAAATATCACTACTATAATTCATAATTATTATTAATTTCTTAATATATGTTTGGATAATAAAATATTAGAATATATTATTATCTTGATAGTTATATTTACCTTCTACTCAAACGAGACAAATTTCTATAAAACGCTGGTTTATTATAATCAATATGATAAGTAGTAGCAAATGGAGCATAATCGCGTTCGATATAACGAGGTAAAATAACATTATTTATTGGTATATGTCTTGATTTCGTTTTTTCAGTATTTTCAATATCTTTTACTAAACTATAATAATTTGATAAAATCAGTTTCATATTACTACTATCATTATTACTTTTATCAATATAACTTTTTTTCATTTATCTATTATTACAACATATATTTATGTGTGTTTTTGTATTATGTAATTTTACAAAGTTTTTCACATTCATTTTTCATAATAGACAATGAAGGTATATGTTCTCCTACTATACACACACTCATATTCTCTTGTTTAAAATACTTTTTAATAACATTATTAATTTGGTTCTTATTTAAATCCTTATAAAAAGTATCAAATACATCAGCATAAGATATAATATTATGTGTGTTGCCATAAAGTAAAAATTCTTTACCATTATGTTCAGCCAAACTATAATTATCTTCTCTATTTATATTCATTTTTTCATTTTTCGTTTTTTTCGCCATTTCAATTTCTTTATTAGTAACTCCATTTTTGATTAAATCATTCAATAAATCAATTATTAATGGCAATACTCCCTTTTTATTACCATTTCTTAATAATTTTTTACTATCTGTTTCTGCTGAAATAACAAAATCACCAATATGTTCACAGAAATTTACACTGGATGAAGAAGTGTATGTTAATCCATTGTTCTCTCTAAGTAATATTGATAATTTACCACTTAATCCGTTGAACATTGTATTTAATAATTTAAGAGCATATTTATCACTACATAAATCATTACAAGTTCTAAAACCAATAGATAATATAGTAGTAACTATACCGATTTTTTTATGTAAATTATACTGAATTTCAGTTTGTGGAGTAATATTGAGATTGATAGAATGTTTTAAAAGAAATTCATTATTTGGTTTATTATTATTCATAAAATAAGATTTTTGAATAAAGGATATAACTTTATCAAATGAAATATTAGAAACAATACTGAGAACAAATCTACTTGGAATATAAAAATTCTTATAATATTCAATAATATCGTTATATTTTAATCGGTTTTTATTATTATGAAAACTCAAATTATCTATATGAAATTCATAAGAAGAACCTTTATATAATAAAATATCCAAATTTTCATCAACAATAACATCTGGGTCATTTTCATTACGTATATTTTCTTCAATAACTACTTCATATTCTTTTTTATATTCGGTTTTATCAAAAATGGAATTCATTAACATATCCGAAATTAACTGAATACAATTATCAATATGTTCTTTATTACATTTTACATAATAACAAGTCATTCGTTTTTCAGTATATGCATTAAAATCCGCACCGAATTCGTCGAATGCGATTAACAAATCTTTTGATTGTGGAAGTTGTTTTGTTCCTTTGAAACACATATGTTCAACAAAATGAGAAGCTCCACGAATTCCATTATGTTCATTTACAGAACCAACATCGCAAAATAATTGAAGAGAACTTAACGGAGAATTATTTTTAGGGTTTTCATATATTAATCTAAATCCATTTTGAAAAGTATGTGTTTTAATAGTCATATTATATTATTTTTCTTATTATAATATGATATATCGTTTTTTCTAAATATATTATTCAATATTGTATCCAAAAATGTATCCAAGATTGATGTTTATTAGAGTTAACTTATTGTGGACCTTGACCGATTTCAAGTGGAACGCGACCTAAATCAGGTTCGATTGTACTTTGGTTCCATGGACCTACTGGTTGAACTGGAATGACTGGGTCAGAACGTAATTGAAGATTGGCATTACGAAGAGTTTGACCAATTGTATCTAAACCAATATGGTAACCAGCTTGTAATAAATCAGGCATTAGAACATCACCCTTTTTCATAGAGTTAGGGTTTAAAGCAGACCATTCACTGTTATGGTCAGCAGGTAATAAATCACTTGGATTGGCAACTGGTTGAAGAGCATATCCAGGAGCAGATGATTGTGGTTTTGGGACAACTGTTGGGTCAACAGGGGCAGCAGCAGGTGGTGCTGTTGTTCCTGCAGACATACCATCAAGATTAAATGATTTTGAACCAGAATAAGTCAATAAACCCCATGCTAAAACAATGAATATTACTAAGAATAATACTCTTTCTTGTGTAAAAAACTTTGCCAAAGCACTTTGAATATTCTTAAACATTCTTTTTATATAAACGGCTGATAAAAAATTTATAAAATTTCGTTTTATTTTTGCTAAATATATGAAAAGTTTTATTGTATCATTCCGAATATGTTTCTAATATATTATAAATCATTATTTATAGAACCTTCATTTTCTAAATCTATATCTAAATCACTATCATCACTATCTTTCATATCATCTAACATATATGTATTTTTAATGCGTTTTGCTTCTAAATATGAAGAAAGTGCTAAATTTCTGGCTATTTTTGCTTTTCTTCTTGCTTCTCTATACATTGTATAGTAAACTTCATTTCTTTTTTTTATTTGTATTATTTCATTTTCAGGCAATTCTTCTACTTGAAATTCGACTTCTTCCAAACCATTACTATAATTATTTATTTCTAAAGTATTCATATTAAATTTCTGTTCATTTTCATTTTTTTCTAAATATTTTTCTGGAATTTCAATTGTTGGTTCTGGATATTGTTGTTCTTGTTCAGGGAGAGGTTCTGGTTCGGTTTCTAAATTATCAGTCTCATTGACTGTGTCAATTGGTTCAGTATCATAAACTATTTCTTCTGTTTGAAATTCATCATTATTTTTAACAATCAATATAGTGTCACCAACTGTATCATTAACAGTTTCAGCAATTGTTTCACTATTATTATCTTGATGCGAACAATTGACAACATCTTGTTGTTTTTTCGTTAATAGACATTTATCAAATATATTAATAGGGTTCATTACCAACATTTGCTTTAATTCAATTTCAATTTGAAAACTACGAGCAGAACATTTAATACCCTGTATTTCCAAAATTGTCATTATATTCATATTTTCATTGATATTATCCATGTCTACTTCATTTTCGTTTTCATCATAAATTTTCAAAACGCTTTTACCCAATATCGTATTTATATTGGTTCTAATAATATAAAATTTACCAGATTTATATACTTTCAAAGGCGGTGTAAAATAATTTTCAATATCAGTCATTTCTAATTCGCCGTCAAACCATTTTTCTCTATTATTAAAGATATTTTGTAGACAATGGTTCTCTAAGTTTTCCATCCATCTTACAAATTGGTCATTTTCATTAGTAAACATTATATCCGCAAAAAGGCGCTTACCTGCTTTTGAAATTCCTTGCTTTAATTTACATTTAGGAGGTTGTATATATAAGGGATTATCATTTACTAATAATTTTATAAAATAATTACCGCCAGTTATTACAGTCGGTTTTGTTAATACCAACTTTTCAAAATCAAATGTATCATTCGCATCATAAATCCCTTCCATTTTGTTATATATCAATATGAATAGTAATAAAAACATCTCTTTATTCATATTTCTATGAAATATATTTATGAACTCGTTAAATAGAAAAATAACAAATATCTAATAAAAATAGATGTATGAAAAATATTCATAATACTTGTATAGAATTTTTTCAGCGCGAAGATATGCGAAAAAATATTAAAGAGATAATAAAACCAATCGTAAATATAATTTATAATGAAATGTATTATTATGTTTGGTTTGTTTGTTTATATAATGTATTTTTAATATTTATAATATTAGTTAATCTATTTCTATTAGTAAAATTATTGAATAATCCACATATTTATTATAATAATTTATCGACGAACATTTAGATTTAGATAAAAAGAAAAATCTTTATATATTATATATTAGAAATGCCAAGACATTCTCACAGAAGAAGTTATAGTAAGCGTTCAATTAAAGGTGGTGATGGATACCAACATACTATTAGTGTATATGGTGATATGGGACAACAACACGCACAATCAGGTTCTAATATAATTGCTAATGATGGTGGTAAAATGCCTGTTGACCCAACACCTGTAAAAGGTGGAAGTCGTAAAAGAAGAGGAGGCAATTTAACAGGTTTAGCTGCTGTTGGTTTATTAACAGTCGCCAGTCAAATGTATGGTAGAAGAAATAGAACAATGAATAAAAAACACAGAACTTCAAGAAAAAATTATACAGGAAAGAAATTTAGAAGTTATAAAAAATAGATAGAATTATAGAATTATATAATATTAAAATAATATCTTCGTTTATATTATATGAACGATTGGGCTAAATTAGTTCAAAAAACATACAACGATAACAAACATAAAGCTGGATATAAACTTGGTAATGCTATGAAAGATGCTAAGAAAGTATACAAATCTCTTAAAAATAAAGGTGGTGCTGCTAAAAGTGAAAAGAAAAATAACAAAACTGCCAAGAAACGCAATGTTTCAGGTAAAAATAGAAAATAAATAAAGTTTACTAATATTATACATATGAATAATATTAGTGGTAATGTTATAGTAAAACAACCTAAAAATCAATTTATAGAAAATGTACAAAAATGGGTTCTCATTGATAAACAATTAAAAATAGTAAATGAAAAAACGAAAAAAATGCGTGAAATAAAAAACACTTTATCACAAGATATTTGTGAATATATGAATGATAATAATATGATTAATAAAAAAATCGGAATTACAAATGGAGAACTTAAAGTAGTAGAGAAAAAAGAATATTCACCATTGAGTTATGGATATATTGAAAAAAAGTTAGAAGAAATAATACCAGATAAATCACACGTCGAATATATTATACAATATTTAAAAGATAAGCGTGAGATAAGTATATCACAAGAACTTCGTAGTAATTATACAGCAAGTTTATAAGTAAAAAATAAAATATAATAATATTATAATGGTAGAATATTCAAAATCATTTGGAGAACATTTATTATTTAAAAAGAATGAAGAAGATATAATAATAGGCGGTTTTCCTATTGAAGAAATAGTAAAAACCCAATTAGAAAAATATGAAATATTAGGCGGAATGAAACGAGACGATGATTTTGGATTATCAAGATTTAAAGATTTAGCAGTGCCTTTAGGATTGTATGTTGATAAAGATTTGAACGAAATAATAGGCGGTTCTCAATCACAAAATAATAATTTCATAGAAGGCGGCACAATACCAGAAGACCATTTTAATAAACTATTTGATATGGTTGCTGTAATGAATGTTCGTGGTGGATTATCAAAAAAATATTCACGCAAAAATAAGGAAGTTCAAAGTAAAAAAAGCACTAAAAACAAAACAAAGAAGTTTGACGAATAAAATTATAATTATTAAGCTTACATAATTATAATTTATTTTACAAATGTATTACCACTCCAATTTTCAAACCATTTGTTTGTATTGAATGAATTAACTTTCAACAATTTATCTGCATTATCTTTCCAATATTTCACCTTATTTTCCAAATCAATGTCTTCTTGTGATTTTGGGAAAACGTAATCTTTATTTGCTTTCATTTTTGCCAAATCATTTTCATTTGCTTTTGGTTTTTTTCCATAACAATTTACACCAAATTTCAAATATGGATTAGCGATATGACCACCATTTACACCCGGCCTTCCACAATCATTTTTATGATTTTTCGTTTTTTGTAGTTTATCCCAAGTAGATTTTTGTGTTGGAAAATAAATCATTTGACTATCAGACCAACCATAATTACACCATTCTGCTCCATCATTATATGCTGCCTCTATTTGGTCATATGTTGCTAATTTAGCATCATAAGAACTACAAATTGCTTGTGCATCATCATATGAATATAAATTATTTGAAATGTTAAATACTTCATCTGGTTGAGTAACAACAGCATTTCCCTTTACTTCTTTTATAACTGGTTTTTCTTCAGGAGTTTTTTGCCATCCAAATAAAAAGAATAGAATATCCATTATAGGTATTTTCAAAAAATATTTAAAAAAATCAACGATGGCGATGATAATAAATAATATCCAAGCAATGGTTTCTATAATGGTTATAGCAATCGACTTAGAACCTTCACTCATTGGAAATCGAAATAAATAAATTACTAAGTAGAATACTACAATGAATGATATTACTGAAAATATTGACGAAGGTTCATTTACAAATTCTTCCAGTTTTGTAAGAGTAATATTCAAAAAATTATCTTTTTGGTAATTTGACATCGAATAATAACTTGTAATTATCACTATTATTAAACACGAAAACATTAAAATATCAATTGTTCTTGCCATACCTGCTTCATTACTACTTGGATTACTGGATTTAAAGAAAAACCCTAATATGAAATAAGCAATAAAATATATTCCTAAAAACCATATTATTAATATAAAATTGGATGAACTAAAGATACTTTTTAATATACTCGTTGTATCTTTTGAATTGTCTTCTAATCCTTCTTTATTATTAATTTTTTTATTATCATTATTCGTATCTATTGTATTATTTTTATTCAAATCTGTATTTGTATATATAACTTCATTTGATTTATTTGTATCCATTATATAAATAATAATATATTATAATTAGTTATTTTTTTTACGATAAAATAAACAATACGCTAAAGGAGTAATTATCTTATTCGGGTCATCTACTAATTCTACACTATTATCATTAAAATGTATCCATTTATTTTCAGCGTGTTTAACAAAAGCAGTGTAATGACCACCCATTACACCTCCCATATGATTACATACTCCATATAAATCATACTTATATGAAGATGCATTATAACCTCTAACATAACTTGATAAATCTAAATCTTCTAATGGAAACTGAATAGTATTATTGATTTTTTGTGTTCCATCAGGTGAAAACCGTTTTAACGAAATTACTAATATTTTCGGGAAATTCCAAAAAGAGAATTGTTTCTTAATATCTTCTTTGTTACCAGTTGCCTCATTAAACCAAGCATTGTCTCCTTCTAAAATTTCTGTTTTACAAAACATATTGAAGCAATCGTGTAAATTATTTGCTAAAATATTATTATCTAATACTGGTAAATCTAAAATAAAATAATGTTCTGGTTTAATAGCTAATCGTTTAGCTCCATCGATGGATATAATTTCAGACATATATATACCATAAAATAAATCCATTATCTCCGAATATTCTTTTGAATAAATATTTTGTAATACACTATAACATTGTAGTGCCATTTCATCAACTGGGTTTTCACTATTACCATTTATACGCATTTTTATTGAACGAGAATAACTGTTATGTATACATTCGATCATAAATAATAAAAATTCTGGCATATCATTTTGTGCCCAACCAGTAAATATTTCTCTACCTTTTACATTAGCTATTTCGTGAACATTATTGACGAATTTATTTGGTGAAACAATACCATTGCCGCTCCACATTACATTGCGTAAGTCATTCCATTCATTTAAAATATTTGAATCTGGTAAATCTGTTTTTAAAAATTTTTTAGAATTATTGGAATTCAATATTTCATTTAACTCATACGTATGATTTAGAACCTGTAAACAAGAATTTAAAAAACAAGTATTGCCCAAATTATCAATACCTGTATATCCTTTATTTTTATATTTATTCAAATCCATTTTTACAATTTAATTATAAAAGAATATACGATTATCTTTATACTATTTATTATTGTTTAAATGAATATATCCGCAAATGATGAAAATGGTGAAGAAGTATTCAATATTTTTAGAAATTTATTGAGAGACATATCGAACATAACTATGTATGATACATATAACGATTTTTTAGAAAATAATATTAATAATATACGCAGTAGATATAACAATAATAATAGTAACCATTCTACAACTTATGATATTTGTAATAATATGGTATTTACTGTTATAAACGAATATAATGTCAATATGCTTGAGTATAATGTTAATATGCGTGAATATTTAATTAATAATAGTAATACTACTAATCATAATATTAATACTAATAATACTAACAATACCGATAATATAAATACTAATTTTATAGAATATAATAATAATATTAGTGATTATAATAGTAATATGCGTAGGTTTTTAGATTTAATGTCAAGTATAAATTATAATATAAGCAGCAATAATAGTCGTAATTATAGAAGTAATGAAAATATAAGACAAGAACCAAGACAAACATATAGAAGTAATGCAACAAATTCAACAAACGCAAACGCAAATCGAAGTAATACTACCAATAGAAACAATCTATTTGGAAGAAATCGTGTATACAGATATACACCAACACAACTATTATCTTATTATTTACCAAATAGACAGAGAACTTTTACAAATGTTGTAGTAAGACCAACTGAACTACAAATAATAGATGCAACACAGTTAATCAATTATTCGGATAGTGAAACATATAACAATACAACTTGTCCAATTACTATGGAAGAATTTAATAATGGAGAACAGATATGTCAAATAAAACATTGTGGTCATAATTTTCGAGAAGAAGCATTACGTAATTGGTTTACAACAAATGTTCGTTGTCCAGTGTGTAGGTATGATATTCGTGATTACGTAAATGGTGATGCTGATGTTTCAAATAATAACATAGCAAATGATGTATCTGGCAATACCGAAAATAGAGAATCTGCAAATAATGTTGGAATGGATTATTCGATGAACAATATTCCTTTAAATAATAGTAATTCAACTCAATCATTAACAAGTAACTTATCAAATATTATACAAAGTTATTTGAACGAGAATTTAAATCCATTCGTTGAAGAATTAAATTCTAATTTATCCGAATTTGATATAGTATTTCCAATAATTTATTATAATGATGCGTCAGGTTATTATTACGATAGCTCAGGATTGGCAATGCATAGATAATTCTATTATATTATTTATAAAAAATAATATAATTTATACCATTAAAAATTTATTTCTTTTTTTCTTCTTCTTCTGGTTTGATGTCTAATGGTGTCATTCCTTCCATACGAAGTCTATGAGAAAGTTTCCATACAGCTTTACCAGTAAGATAAGCAACAACGCCAAAGACAGCGGCGTGAACAGCAGCTACTGTCATTTTAGAACCATTTTGTGGAAGTCTAAGTAGTATGTTTGGTGAAAGAAGGAAGAAAAGAACAGCGAAGTAAACAGCCATAAAAACGTTCATTGTTAAACGAATATATATATACCATACATTTTTATTATTCAAATTGCTAAATATTATAGATAAACTATACAATTGTGCCCAATTGAAACAAACATATGTAATATAGAATGACATATATCAGCCGCATATTTATTATTACAAAAACAATATTGCTCTGTATAGTAACCATAATTATAAAGATAATTTACGATGATAAATGTTAATAAAATAATATACAATAACACATAATGTAAATATGTATTCACACTTGTAATTTTTTGTAAAAATCTATATAACCCAAATAAGACAACAATAATAATACTGAGTTTATCAATGAATAATAGAACATAATTTTGATAATAATGATATAACAACGAAGTTATTAGTAAAATGCAAAAAATATAAAAATAAATTTTTTCATTTTTTAGATAAGCATAAATTATATTGAATACAAAAATAAACGATGAAAAAAAACAGATAGAAAACATAATATACATTATTTATAGAGGTTTTTACAGACTATTTGTATCCAAACATACTTGTAATAGTTTGTATTTTATTCTTTTCGTTATATATTTTACTCAAAATTTTATCAAATAATAATGCCTTCACTTTAGTAGAACAATATTTTTCTTTTTTTTTCATAAAATCTTCCATATTTGGATATTCTTGGTTTAATTTCAATATATCTTTTTTATAGGTTCTTATCTGTGATTGTTTATTTTGTAGTTCCCATATTTGTTCAACTGCCAAACCAAATAATTGTTGTATTGGTTTCATCAATTGGTTTGTAATATAATGTGAATAGTCTATTTTCAATTTATTTTCAATAATATACTCGGGCGTTTCTATTTTATCACCCATCAATGCTTTTGGATTATCATTTACAATAAATACAAATTTCATTCGGTCACCTGGTTTTGGTTTATTGCCAGGGTCTCTTTTACCAATACGGTCAGCTAATACTTTATGACCAATTTGATTTGGATTTTTATAATCACTCCTCAATGCTTTTGTAATTGATAATTTATCCATAGAAACTTTACCTTCAACCAAGTCTTGTAATGATTTATCTAAAAATTCGATAGCTTTATTAATATTATTATCTTTCATCAAAATATTCAATATACCACCATAAACATCTTTCAAATAATCACACGAGTCTCTTCGTTTCAATGAAAGTCCCATATATTTTAATTTACCTTTATTTGGGTCTTCTTCATACAGCATACCTACATATCTTTTTTTTGATAATAATATAAATGGCATCAATGTTTTTTCATAAGATAATTCCATCGGCGGTTTTAACCATTCCGAGCATAATTTAGCTGCGTCTTGTGCAATTTCAATAGTCATTTCTAACGCTGGTTTTCCACGAATTTTTTCTCCAGTTTCTGGATTTTGTAAATTAAATGTGAAGAATACACTGTCAGTATTATGAACGATTAACTTACCAATACCCGCAGCAAAATGATGGTTATCTGTTGTTAAGTCATAGACAAACCCTTTATACTCTATTTCTTGTATTTTTTTAATAGCTATTGGGTTTTTTCTTTGTTTTTTATCAGTCATAGTAATTCTATAAATATTAGGTTTGTCATTACGAGTATTTATTGATATTTTCCATCCCAAACTTGTTGCTAACCAAGCAATATTAGAAGCACTTATTTGATTTTTTTGGTCTATTCTAATATATCCATTAACATCTTTATCACCATCTGCATCATATAAACCATTCCAAAATGCTCGTCTAACATTTTCACCACCATTTAATATTTCACTTGGAATTATTTTACATTTATTATAATACAACATAGAACGATATTTTCTTACAAAATTAGCAATATGACCATATTTATTAGTTCTTGGTGATATTTTACATACTCCTGAAGTTTCAATTGTATCCATTATAACCCAATCAAATTCAGGATATGCGATTTTACATAATTCTAAGTATTTATTTAATAAATCAGGGCAAGCATTATTAAGCCCCCAAGTAGACTTTTTGCCAGATGGACAATTATATTCACCACAACTACCATCACCAAAGAAAAACCCCATAACTTGTGCTTCTTCTTCAGTTATATTATTTGTATTATTATTAGTAGGTAATTTGGAATGTAATAATTCATCACCAATATTAACAGTTTTTGGCGAAATTTCGCTACCATCTGGTTTTAACAACGAATGGTCATCTGTAACATCAACCATACCAGTATGAGTTAAAATTCTTATCATTTTTTTATGTTCAGCCAGTTCGTGGCGAATAACTCTATATAGCTTTGTCCATCCATTTTCCGTCCAAGTTTCTACATTTTCTAATTCACAAAATTCTTTTTCTTGTTTACCTTCTTCAATACATTTTTTCCAATTTCCATTACCATATTTTTCAGCTAATTGTTCTATAGTACAAATATCAAATAAATCATTTACTTTAACATAAACTGGAGTATACTCCGCAACGCTATCACCATATATGTACTCAGCATTACATTTTACTGGTCCATGAACAGCAGTCTCATAAACTCTATCGCCATAAACGTCTTCAATAATTTTTTTAGCATAAATTATCATCATACGACCAGTCGCAGTAGTTGATGCAGCTACGTCTTTTTCATAAAATGTAGAAGTTCTTGAACCACATTGACCATACAAAGAATTCGCTGTTACTTTATAACCAAGCTGTCTTTTATCCAAAATATTCTGCATAAAAGGGTCTTTTTCTGTTTTAATCATTTTACGAGTATCGGAACGAGCTTTCAATAATTCTTCCAAAATAGAAGGCATAATACCCTTTCTATTATCAGGAAATTGTGCCCATCTACAAATCATTTTACCACATTTCGTTTTTTCGGCTCTTGAAGTTGGCGTTTTACGAATATATCTGTATGTATCAAACTCCAAATCAATGTATTCGTATCCAGCTAAATTGTCATATATGAATTTTCCATCAGAATCCTTTTCACCAGTTTCATTTATTTGTTTACCATTCAAATCATATTCTTTTGTCCATACTTTACTATCGTGTGATAAGTTTTGACTAATCATAGATGAAGGATATAATGAAGAATAATCTACACAAGCTACTGGATTATCCATATACATTGAGCATTTCGGCGGTAATACAATTGCACCTTCATATCCATCTCCACCTTCTGTTTTCATCAAATCAGGCATCAAAGTATTTTTTTCACGACATTTTTTCGCTACATAACTAGTTAATTTAATACCTTGACCACGAAATACTAAGAAACTAATTGGAACACTACAAATTCGCGACATTTCTACATAACCAGTCATTACATCTATTTTATTCATCAAATGATGAACAAGGTTACAATCTTGAATACAGTATTTCGCGACAATCGCGCGGTCACTCGAACTACCTTTGGCTAAACGGAAAATATCTTGTGGAGTTACATCATCTTTAGCTGTTCCCCACTTTATCGATTTATTTTTTTCAAATTCTTCGTGACCTTCTATTACTATTACATTATAAATATTAGTAACATCTTTACCTTTGATATTTTCATTAACAGAACGTTTATAATCAATATCCAATACTTTGAATTTTTTACCATTTTTATAATAGTCGGCAGTAAAACCAGTTAATTCAATATGTATATAATCACCTACACGCAAACCGGTTAAATTTTGACTGAATAATTCGGTTACATCTCCAAATTTTGAATGATAACTATGTTCTACTTTTTTTACATCATCACTAATAAATTGACCTGCCACATCATCTAATTTATAAGAAGACAGATTAAAATCACGACGAAAATAAGCATACATATCTATTTGAAGTCGCCCTGTCATTTTGAAAAATCGTAAATCATATTCACCACTCGCTATTGCCATCTTTGTATTCTCAATACTCAGCCTACCATCTTTATCTTTTGTGCCACATAGCTCACCTACTTTACGAGATAATAATAGAAATTCATTTTCGCAATGATTTTCTTCAGCACGACGAAACATAAATTCATAATCAAAACCAAAAATATTATAACCAATAATAATATCCGGATTTTCATTTTGTATTAATTCTGTCCATTTCAAAAGCAATTGTTCTTCATCATCGACACTTTCAATTACAGCATTATCGATTTCATCACAACTACCTAATACTAAACAATGATTTAAATAAGTTTCGCTCTCGCCATAACGCATAAATGTAGAACCAATAAATGTAACTTTATCTCCTTCCAATCTGGGCAATAAACGAGTTAATACTTCATTTGTAATCTGTATTTTCTCATCACGGTCATAATTTTCGCTTAATAAAATATCAACTATAGTAGCATTTTTTTCGATTTTCGTTTTTTTTGTCTTTGGTTTATAAGAATAACTCACTTCAGGCATTGGTTCTTTTTCACCTGCTTCATCATCCCCATCTCCGCCATCCTCATCACCATTTCCTGATTGCATTTGATATTCCTTCATCTGTTCAAACAATGTATCAATTCTTAATAAATCGGAATTATCTTCTTGTGTATTTGCTTTTTTGGCTTTTTCCATACTTTCGTCTATCAAAATTTGAATAAATGATTTTAAAAATTCTTTTGAAGGTTTTATCTTTGGATATACAATATCAACATCGTCAAATTTATCATATTCAAATGCTGTCAGTAATATTCTTTCTAATAAATGTTTCGAATTATTTATATCTAAAAATTGTGATTGTTTTATAAAAATATCAACTATATTACTTGCTAAGCGTTTATATGTTTTTATAGGAACAGGAAAATCGCCGTGACTACTACTGGCTTCAATATCAAAACTACATATTTTATAAGGAACTCTCTCTTCTTTATCTGGTTGTGGTTTTACTTGACCTAAATTACATAAATATTCATAATTACAAGTAGTAATTTTAACATCCGGTTTTCTACATTTATTTATTTGTATAGAAACCCATCCAGAAGGACTAACATTATAAATATGAAAATATCTTAATAAAGGAGGAATATTACTTTCATATAATTCTAATTTTAAACCATTATAAATGACTGGTTTTGATTTCCTGTCTCTAATTTTAGGGTCACTAGATGAAGCAACATATTCATACCATAATGATTTCACTTTGTTCATTACTATTGAATTTTTGAATGTTAATTTTACGAATTTATCTTTTTTTCCAGCACTAAAACCGTATAATTTATTATATTCGACTAATTGACAATCTAATATCGATGGACGATATTTTTCATCTAATTTATCACGAATAAATTTCAATAATAAAGAGGCATTTGACCTATCCCATCCGTAACCTACTTTTATAAAGAAAAATGGCACAAAATCATCTATAAAAATACAACACGTTTCTCCTTTTTCGTTTACACCGAACATTTGAATAATAAATTGCATATCATCTTGTTTTTTTTGAAATTTTTCGTTATTATCATTATCTTGATTTTTATCCAGATTTTTTTGGTCAAATACGTGAAAATCAATAAGACGAAACGATTTTGTTACTGTCAGGTTTTTTGGTTTGGATTTTGTAATTTTATTTGATTGATTAGCAGAAGAAGTTTCTGCCATTGTTCAATAATATATATGGAAAATTAGGTTTAGATTATTTGATTTTATTTAGATTATATGAATAAAACCAAAAACATTCAATTTTTAGTAAAATTTATTTTGATAACTTCATTGTTTTGCGATTTTTTCTTGTTTTACCACCATTTTGGTTTGATATTTTTGCCCAACCTAATAATGAAGTAGCAGTGCGTTCTCCATTATAATATTCTATATTTCCACCTGAAATTTTAAATAATGTTGGGAAACCATTCACTTGGACTTCTCCGCCTTTGACTTTTTTACTAATTTTTTTTATTTTAATATCTTTCATTGTATCTCCATCTTCAACTTCAAATATACCGCATTTATTTGCTAATTTTTTATCTATTTTCAAATTTTTTTTAAACATATCCCATTCAGGTTTAAGAGCTTGACAATGACCACACCAATTTGCATATATTAACCCAATTATTGTTGGTTTAGCAGAATGTCTCTTTCTTGTATGTTTCATTATATATTTATAATATAAAATAATATATTCTAAATATAATAGTTTTTTTTATTTATCTAATATAATAGGAAACTATAGAAAGTATATGAATAGTATTAGATTGTTTTTTCAATTATTTTTAGTAATTGCTTTTTTAGCAGGTATATATTTTATAGTATATCAAAATAAAGGAAATTTGGAGTATTTAACAAACAAACGCGGTGCTACTCCAGAGAACCAGAATATTAATGGTTGTCCGAATTTATTGGTACGTAAGGGTAATTCAATATTACTGTATAATACCAATATGCCTATTGTAGAAAATAAAAATCCTTTACCGTTTTATAATTTAGATGAATACATAAATTATTTAGAAATACAACGAAAAAATGGTATTGTTTGTCCTGTATTATTTTTACAACAAGAAAATGATGTTCAAGGGAACAATGTATACCGCGTTAGACCAAATCCATTTGATTTAGAAGGGGGATTACCAACTACAACGACATTGTATAGAGATGATAATAAAGGAATGCCTATTCCAATAGTAGATGCAAGTAGAGAAAATCCACCATATAACCAAAATATTTATTCCGGGTTTGATCCACAAGGATTACATATTGGACAATATACTAATTTGGATAAAATTCACGATTCTACTAAATCGCAAGGCGAAAGTGATAATCCAATGGATACAAATTGGGGAGGAATAACACATACTCAACAAATGATTGATAGTGGTAAATATGATGAAAACAATATTACAAAACCAATGTTATTTCAACCACGCGGTTATTATGATGCTACTATGCCGACAATGTTTTCACAACCAAAAGATGTTATATAGGTAATTCAATCTTGTTTTTCTTTTTTATTTACTTCTTTTTTTATGTTACTAATTACTTCAGGTTCTCTAACATTCTCTTCTATTTTCCAATGTTGGTTCATTTTTTGTTTAGCAATGAATTCAGTCATTATAGACATATGTTGCTCAATACCATCTTCCATTATATAATATATATAATAACATATATATTATTTTATACTTTGAATATATCGCTACCTAATTGTGGATTACCGGTTACCAGTATTGTGCTTGAACTATAAAAAATATCTTTATTGATTAAATATTCATTAAAATTATAGTCTGTTGCATATTTAAAACCATTCATCTCAAAATGTTGTACTATATTCTTTGCTCCTTCTAATGTTAAAATATAAGCCAGAGAACAAGGGTTCAATTCTGGTTTCATTTTACAAATATATTCATTTACAACTTGCTTACTTATTTTATCATTATCATTTCCTTCTATATTGAAATTCCAAGCTGATGAAAAAGAATATTCTGCTTCTTTATGTAATCCAATATTGATAAGTTCTGCGTCATTTGGTAAATTTGAAGTTACATTATCAATATAATCCATAAAATTAGGTATAAAAACCGCATCATCTTGGCAAATAATCGCAAATTGCAGGTTCTCTTTAATAATTTCTTTCAATAAATAATAATGACTGAGTTGATTTCCCATAATTTTTTTTATTATAGTATCTGGATGAATTAAAAAGTCAGCATTCGAGAACATAGTCAACTCATTTCTATGAAAATTATATAATAATCCATCAATCGCTTCAGCGCGATACACTTTATTCATAGGAATATTTGATTTGACACATTCATTCAAAAAATGATTTTTACGGTCTTCACGCCTATTCAAATTAATAAAATATAACTTTTCTATTTTTTCCATTCAATAAATGAATTGCTATAATTAAAACAATTCTTTTATTTTATTTACATAAAATATAATAAATTTATTTTATGTAAAAATATCACTTCCTAATTTTGGATTTCCAGTTACAAGAATTGTATTTGAACTATAAAAAATATTTTTATTGATTAAATATTCATTAAAATTCAAATCTGTAAATGATAAAAATCCATGAGTTTCAAAATAATTTACTAAGTTTTTTGCTCCTTCTAATGTAACAATGTAAGCCAGAGAAAAAGGGTTTACTTCTGGTTTTAATTTACAAATAAAATCATTTATTAGCTGGGAACCTATTTTATCAAAATCGTTACCATTTTTATTGAAATCCCAAGGTTCGCTATAACTTTCAACCGCATTTTTATGTAGTCCAATGTTAATAATTTCTGCGTCACTTGGCAAATTTGATGTTATATTATCTATATAATCAATAAAGTTTGATATTAATACTGAATCATCTTGGCATATTATAGTTAATTTTATTTCGTTTTGTATAATATTTTTTAATAAATAATAATGACTTAATTGATTTCCCATAATTTTTTTTATTATATTTTTAGCATTTGGATGATTACAATTTAATTTGTGTATATAATCACTTTTACTAAACATTACCATTTCGTCATTTGTAAAATTATATTTTAACCCATCTATAGCACGCATTTTTGTTATTTTATTAATAGGTAAATTTTCTTTAACACATTGGTTTAAAAAATGTTCTTCTCTATCATAACGTGTATCTAAATTAATAAAATATAACTTTTCTATTTTTTCCATTAGAATAATAAAAAACTATATAAACATTATAACAAATATTTCTTTATATTTTCTAAACAACTTTTACTTATTTTTCGAGTTTTTCCTTTTGTTTCACATACAATATTATTCAAACAATCTGGATTGCTCTGTATTTGTTTAATAAACTCTGGAAAAGATGAAAAGTTTTTCATAATAGCAATAGCTGTAACAGAACTTATACCTGGGATTTGACATAATATTATTTCACCAATGTTCTCAGGAGTTACATTATCTTTTTTAACCTTTTTTACTACATTACAATAATTTGCTGCTGAAAATTCAGTTTGTTGTTTATCTAACACTTCTTGTGGATAAGTAAAGAGTTCTCCTTTTTGAAATTCTTTATCTGTTTCTTTTTTGGGGGATGTTTCTATTGTTTTGATAGATGGCAAAACTATAGTATTGGTTAATTCATCAATATTCTTCAAATGCATTTTATTTTCCAATGTAGGATTTTCTTCTATATCTTCCAATTCTAAATCAGTATTAACCCTATCAATTTCATTCGGCATTTGCATATATTTACAGTATTGTGGTTGTAAATAATATGGAAATACACATTTTAAAAAATTACGTTGTATCTTTTCAGACATCCAAATTATATATTCAGCAGTTTCATTAACATTATTGGTTCGAATTACACTAAAACCTTTAAAAAAATTCAACGATGTTAGTGCTGAATATACAATTTTGCGCTCAATGTTACTTCGTAATTGCGATAATTGACCTTCTATTATATATAAAATAGAATGTGGTGGTAAACCACTCGAGTGTGTTAATCTATAAGATTGTTCTTCATATCGTCCGTCTTTTATGCTGGCTAATAAATCTTGTATAGTTTTTCTTTCAATTAACATAACGTGTTTTTCTTCATCCGTAGTAATAAAAATATCTCCTAATGGGAGAACTTCTTTTGATAAAGCAACATAAGTATTATTCGCTTGAACAATAGTATAACATTTTTCGTATAATTCTCGTTCTCTTTCATCAATAATAACTTTCATTATAAATGTTGTCAGGAATATAATAGTTTAATAGTATTACTAAAATATTATATTGTTTTATAAATATATAAATATCTATTTAAAACATGTTGAATGCGCCATAGTTAGCACTGTATTTTGTGCCAATTGGTCTTGAAGCTCTGGCTAATGGGAAAATGGTTGTGTTGAATGATGATAGAGAGCAGCAATGTCCATTAACAGGGTCTGTCATTTTGAAAGCTACAGATGTAGCAGATGTGCGACCAACTTGGTATGGAAAACCTGCTTTTTTATCTCCACCACCTTGATTTTGGTTCATAATACTTGTTGCGTTTCTTGCTTTTTTTGCTGCGTTGTATAAAGGCATTACTATGTTATATATTTACTAAATATTTTTTTATAAAGAATTTATTTAAATGATATAAAAAGAAATTATTATATATAATAGTGAGTATTCATATTATTTAACGAATAACATGAATATTGATGATGATATCCGCATAGAAAAAAACGCAAATGGAATTGAGACATATATTTTTGACCCATACAATCCCCTAAATAAATCCATTTCACAAAATGATGTTGAAAATATATTAAAAACTTATGGCATTAATACACCTATTAACAATTGGGTATTATTTAAACGAGCATTTATTCATAGGTCTTATATTAAACGACCTAATTTAGAAAATGAATTAAATAATATAATAATTATTCCTAAACCAGATGATTGTTTACCATTATTTACTAAATCAAATGAAAGATTAGAATTTGTAGGCGATGGAGTATTAGAATGTATTACTAAATATTATTTATATAGACGATTTCCAAAAGAAAATGAAGGATTTATGACTGAAAAAAAAATCGCATTAGTAAAAAATGAAGCAATCGGTAAAATAGCTTATGATATGGGGTTACATAATTGGTTTGTATTATCCAAACACGCAGAAAGTAAACAAACAAGAACAAATTTAAAAAAATTGGGTTGTTTATTTGAAGCATTTATTGGTGCTATGTTTTTAGATTTTAATAAAATTGCAGTAAATGATGACGAAGGATGGTTTCAAAATATGTTCGTTACTGGCCCTGGATTTCAAATGGTTCAAATTTTCATTGAAAATGTCTTTGAAAAACACGTAGATTGGATTAATTTAATTAAAAATGATGATAATTTCAAGAATATATTACAGGTAAAAATACAAAAGGAATTCAAAGTTACACCACACTATATGGAAATTGAAGAACATAATATAGAAACTGGTTATCATATGGGCGTTTATCTATGTTTAGGTCAACCAGTTCATAATGTATCTCATCATAAGTCAGTGCATATTAATAATTTCAAACATTATAGTGATGTTCATCAATATATGTCAATGCACGGAAAAATATTGGTATTCTTAGGTGAAGGCACCCATAAAATTAAAAAGAAAGCTGAGCAAATAGCTTGTGATGCGGCAATCAAGTGTTTATCTTCATTTTAAACTAATAAAGATTTCAATCCGTCCCTCTGGGTGGAATATTAGACATTTTCTCATTTCAAATGTCTAATTTTTCTAAAAAACATATTTAACGACATTGGATACCAATTAAAATAAGTTCCTTTACCATATGTGCTACTACATTGAGTATAATATTCAAAATGTATTTCATTTTTACTATTCAATTCAGTATAGAATAAATATGCTTCTTTCTTTTCTTCATCACTCATTATTTCATTATATGTTTTTTCAAATAATATATTAGCAAAATCATTATCGTCAAAATTATATATTCTTATTCCAAAAATACTACCATTATTATAAATTCCCATGTATAATAATATATTATATATTTATTACTATAATCTAACGCAATAATGAGAAAAGGTGTAAAATCTTTATTGATCACTGACCACGAATATTGTAAATCCACAGGGGGCGAATTTACATTATTTGTTGGTTTGATTTTGTTCTTATAATTCTAATATTATTATATGTGTCATTAGACATATATAATATAATGCTATTACAAATTTTCAATAGTTTCATTTACAAATTTTTTATTTTGATATATCAATTCAATGTTTGAACGACATAATGGACAAGCCGCTTTATTACGCCTATTCACATAACTTTTTATTGTATTCGTTAAACAATCTCTACAAAACTCATGATTACAATTCGTTTTTTGTATATTATTATATTGTAAAGGCTCTAAACACACTGGGCATTCTTTATTCAAAAATTTTAATTTTGTTTTTAATACTAGTATTCTTATAGATAATGTATTATATAAATCTTTCATTGTAGTTATCAATCTGTATGGTAATAAAATTGTTATTGTAGCATTCGAAATATTATTACTATTTTGTATTGCTCTATATTGTTCCAATCTTAAAAAATATAATTTATGATTTATATAATTTTTTATCTTATCTTCAATATCCTCTCGTGTATAATTATGTGTAAATTTTAGAATTCGTTTATCACAAAAAATGGCTTTTAATAAATTATCGCTTTTATTAATTAACCATTCGTTTATTATTGTTCCCATAATACTCCTTGAAGTATAAATATTATTATTTATCATATTAATAAGTTCTCTTCTACCATTAATTACTTCTATATTATTACAGCGTAATACAGTATGACCTGCCACTCTACAAAATCCACACCGTCTACCATTTCTTTCTCTTGATAATTCTTGTTCTTCTTCATTTGTATTATTGATGCGTCTATTATGTTGACTAATGTTTAAGATATCATTGTTATTTCTATTGCTATTGATTATATTTGGAATTATATTACGCATAGACCTTAAAAAATATCTTATTTGGTTCATTTTACTAATAATATTATGAAAATTATTTTTATTATTATTTTTTCATTTATTATTTATTTTTATTTTGTTATTATTTTATTACTATCTGTAATTTGGTATTGTATTTGGGTTATCTACTATTGTAAAATTTTCAACATAACATGCTTATAATATTAATATTTAGTATAATGTTGTTTACTAAACAGATATGGTTGTTTTTGATAATTATATTTATTTTATTACTTATACTAAAATTATTCTTTTATGGCGATATTATAGAAGAAAATAGTGAAAAATATACTCTACAAGATAATGGTATTCAATTGTTCAAAAATGTATTAAATAATAGTGAAATAGTAGACATTATAGATAAATGTAATAAAGAAAATTATATTGATGCAAAATCGTTATTATTAAAAGACCCAAAATTATTGAACTTAATAGAAAGAGTAACATCCAAAGATTATATATTTCAAGATTATGTATGGATAATAAAAAAATCGGTTGTTCATACGTGTCATCGTGATAATAATGGTGATTTTTTTAATGAAAACCAACAACACCCATCATATACGATGTTGATATATTTAGAAGATATGGAAAAATGTTTAGGTATAATACCAAATAGTCATAAAGATTTAAATTCATATAATATTAATTTATTTGAGAATGTAGTGAATATTCCTTGTAAAAAGGGAGATGTTATATTATTTAACGCAAATCTAATACATGTGGGTTGTATAAATAAAAAAGACGATAATTTAAGAATACAATTGAAAGTATCTCATAAAGATGATATAGATACATTACAATATTACCAGAAGTTTAATAAAATATTGAATAAAGATAACAATTTACCAGTATTTTTGAGAAAAGGACAAAGGCAACTTTCTTGTATGTTTCCTTTTATGTCGAATTTAACACAAAATGAGAATATTAGAACAGCACGAGGAAGTAGCGATGGAATAAATATAGGGATATTTCAAACAATATTCTCATATTTATTTTATGGAAATCCCGATTTTTATGATTTACCGAATGCCTTTTAGTTTTTTATCATAATATAATATAATAGAATTATTATATTATAATGAACAATCCATTTAACCCATTAGAATATTTGAAACGAAATAAACCAGCTGTAACACAAAAAAATTTAATAATTAACATTGATAAGGCTATTGAAAAAGAACCAGAACCAAAAGAAGGCGAAGAAGAATTTATTAATGAAGAAGCAGAGAACATTAAAACTACCGAAAAAAAAGAAATAAAACAAATTTTTAAAGATTATCGCAAAATATCAAAAGTAGATAGTTCTGTTATTCTTGATAGATTGAAAGATAAAAAACCATTTAAAGTTGGCGTATTACATTCATTAAAAGATTTATCGAAAGAAAGTGTTATTCCTATTCCAATTGGAGAACCTGGTATCAAAGGAACTAAAAAAAGTGTTGTTATTAAAGAAACACATAATTTAGAATTCAAACCTGAACAGCTTGAAAAAGTAAGTGAAGAAAAAGAAGACATCATAAAAATCCCTGAAAAATCCAAAATTATTAGTGAAGATTTATTTGAAGGTGAAAATGAAATGGAAGAATTAAAAGAAATTATTGATAAAGCTGAACAAATCGAAAAAGGAGAACAAAAGGATATTGAAGTGAAAATAATTGATGAAGAAAAACCTACTGAAAAACAAATGAAAAAAAAAGAAACTGAAGAAGTTGTTACTAAAATAAAAAAAACTCGTAAACCAAGATTGAAAATTGTTGATGATATTAAACTTGATTTAACTACCACCGAAATCAAAGAAAAATTACCTGAAATACCAGAACCTAAAAAAATAGAGAAAATTACAATGAAAACACCAACCTATTATATGAATAATCGTAAACTGTATGTTCAAAAAATAGCTGACATGTTGAAATCATACAAAAAGGTTGTAGCTGATGATGATAAAAATATATCTTGTGACACCAGAAGTGCTGGTAAAGAATTTGAAACATTAACACATCAAAAAGTTATGTTGGATTATTTAAATTTATATACTCCTTACCGTGGCTTACTCGTGTACTGGGGCCTAGGTGCTGGAAAGACGTGTGGTTCTATAGCTATTGCTGAGGGAATGAAGACTAACAAGCAAATATTTGTTTTAACTCCAGCATCTTTAAAAATGAATTTTTTTACTGAATTAAAGAAATGTGGTGACCCTATATATAAACAAAACCAAAAATGGGAATATGTTAGTATAGAAGGTAATACACAAGCAAGAACTATGTTATCAAAAGCACTATCTCTTTCAACCGAATATTTTAATAAACATAAAGGTGCTTGGGTTATCAATATGGAAACTGGAACCAATTTCGCAGATAAAACGCCAGAACAACAAAAAGAAATTGATAATCAATTAAATGAAATGATTAGAACAAAATATAGAGATTTGAATTATAATGGTTTAAATAATAAAGGATTACAGAATTTGACCGGGAATTACACAAGAAATCCTTTCGATAATTCAGTTGTTATTATAGATGAAGCACATAATTTTATTAGTCGTATTGTCAATAAATTGAATAAACCAAAATCAGTATCATTTAGATTATATCAATATTTAATGAGTGCAGTAAACGCAAAAGTAGTTTTATTAACAGGAACACCTATTATCAATTATCCTAATGAAATTGCTATTTTATTCAATATTTTACGAGGTTTTATTAAAACTTGGACTTTAAATATTAATGTTAAAACCAGTGAAAAAATTACAACTGAGACAATATTAGATATTTTCGATAAAGAAAATTTTAATTTTCACGATTATGTTGAATATAGTGGTAATAAATTAACTATTACACGAAATCCATTTGGTTTTGTTAATGTTAAAAAACGAGGTGTATTAAAAGGCACTGAAAGAAAACCAAAAAATATCACTGGTAAATTAGGAGAAGTATTCGGTGGATTTTTTACTGGTGGCAAGAGCAAAAAATCAAAAAAAGCACATAAAGAAAATAAGCCAAATAAACGCACTACGAAGAAAAAGAAAATTACTATTTCATCATATGATAAAATTGCACCGAAATTAGAATATGAAGAATTGGATATTACTGAAGATGAAAGTGCTGAAAAGGCATATCACATTGGGTATAATGGCGATTATAATCCACATAATGGTGGTGCAGGCGGTTATGCTTTTGAAAAATACAATGGTGTTAAATTAGATGAAACTGGTAATATTCCAGATAATGTATTTGAAGAACTATTAGTAAAAATATTAAATAAAAATGGTTTAGAAATTGTTGGCAAAATATCTGTTACAAACTATAAATCATTACCTGATGTTAAAGATGAATTTTTAGAGTTATTTTTGAAAAATGGTGAAGTAACAAATATAGAATTATTCCAAAAACGAATTTTAGGCTTAACATCCTATTTCCGTAGTGCTCAAGAACAATTGTTACCAAGATTTGAAAAAACAAATGATGGTGATATATTTCATATAATAAAATGTGTAATGACACCACATCAATTCGGTATATACGAACAAATTCGTAAGGAAGAAGCAGAAGAAGAAAAACGAAATCGTAATAAAAAAAATAAAGCAAATAAAATGCCAGATAATGAAGATATTTATAAAATTTCATCAACGTATCGTATATTTTCCCGTTCAGCCTGTAATTTTGCCTTTCCTAATAATATTAGTAGACCTGTTCCTGATAAAAAAGTGCTTAGTGAAAATGAATTTAATGCTGTTCCTGTAAATATAAGAAAAGAAGAAAATGATGAAGATTTTGAAGAAGAAGGTGATGCTAATGACGAAACTGAGGAATTAAAAGACACTGAAAAAGAAAAGGATATTTTGACTTATCAAAACCGAATAGAAAAAGCATTAGAAGAATTAAAATTTAATCCTGAAACACCAAGAGATGAAGAATATTTGAGAAAAAAAGATTTGGAAACATATAGTCCGAAATTTGTGGAAGTTTTAAATAATTTACAAGATGAAACAACTAAGGGTTTACATTTAATCTATAGTCAATTTCGTACAATTGAGGGTATTGGTATTCTAAAACTGATATTAGAAGCAAATGGTTATGCCGAATTCAAAATACAAAAAACTTCTGGTGATTGGGATATTGTTGAAAATGAAAATGATAAAGGAAAACCAAAATTTGTTCTCTATACTGGTACAGAAACAGCCGAAGAAAAAGAAATTATTAGAAATATTTATAATAGTTCATGGCAATCTATACCATCCAATATTGCTACTAAATTACAAGGGCAATATGAGAACAACTTTTTAGGAGAAGTAATTAAAATATTTATGATTACTTCATCTGGCGCAGAAGGTATAAATCTTAAAAACACTCGTTTTGTTCATATTATTGAACCGTATTGGCATATGGTTCGTATTGAACAAGTAATTGGTCGTGCTCGTCGTATATGTAGTCATCAAGATTTACCAGAAGAATTGAGAACCGTAAAGGTATTTCTTTATTTATCGGTTTTAAGTGAAGAACAGAAAAAGAGTGAAAAAAATATTGAATTGCGAATTCGTGATGTAAGTAGAATTGATGGAGAAACCCCTGTTACAACTGATGAAAGTTTATTTGAAATTGCCAGTTTGAAAGATAAAGATAATAAAGTTTTCTTAAAAGCAGTCAAAGAAACATCGATAGATTGCTCATTATATGCTACTAAGAATAAAGAAGAAAAATTAGTATGTTATGGATATGGTAAAGTTGAAAGTAATAATTTTGCTTCTTATCCAAGTTATGATAGAGACAGTGCTGAAAAACAAGACTTGAATGTTCGTGCAACTGTATTTAAAGCTACAAAGATTACATACAAAGGAGAAGAATACGCTTTAAATACAAGCAACAATGAAATTTATACAATGGATAATTATAATGAACATAAATCTACTGGTTCTGAATTAAAAACTGTAGGTGTGTTAACCGGAACGAAACCGAATTTTACTATAAAAATGTTCTAATAAATATATTTATTACTAACAATAATAATAAATATATACGAATTATGAATGAATTAGTAGCAAAATAATATTGTATAAAAATTATTCACTGCCAAAAAATGCACCCTTACCAATTTTAAAATCACTTAGACGACTAATTGTATCTTCATTCTTGTTCATTATTTCTTTAATTAAATCCTTAATAGAAATCATACCAATAAAATCATTGTTCTTGTCATCGATTACTAATAAATGACGAATATCTTTATACATCATTTTATTCATACACATTTCTAATGAATCATCTTTTTTGGCAATAATAATATTAGGTCCATAAGTGCAAATATCTTTGACTTTAAGGTCTTTTAATCCCTTTTCCATTACTGCTACTTTTTTAATATAATCACGCTCACTACATACACCAATTACCTTATCAGTATTATCTGTTACTGCTAAACAACCAATGTTGAAAGCACTAAAACGCATTACTGCTTCTTTCACTGGACTATCTTCATTAATTTTAAAATCGATTTTATGATAACAACTATTTTCAAATACCTTTACTGCGGAAACAGATGCATTTACTTTTGAAATGCTTGAGTAATTACGTGTTAATGAACGAAATAACATATTAGAATATAATAAATATAATTTATTTTTTATATTCTTTCTAAAAAAATATTTATGAATAAATTAACGGCGACGGATTGATTTTCTACGGGTTTTTCTCGATTTTTTTGATTTTTTTGATTTTTTTGATTTTTTTGATTTTTTTGATTTTTTTGATTTTCTACGAGGTTTTCTCGATTTCCCTCCTTTATATTCATCATAGAACTCAGCACATCTTTCTTGAGGGGTAGTTCCATAATTATGAATACTTTGATTATATACTTCATTATCTAATAATTTTCCAGTTTCACAAAATTGTTTTGATGGTTTAAGATTTTCAAGATTTTCCATTATATACAATATATATATACAATATATATATACAATATATATATACAATATATATATACAATATATATATATTATATCCTAAATAGATAAATATATAATAAAAATGTTCATAATTATGGAACTACCCCTCAAGAAAGATGTGGCTAAATACTATCATGAGTATAAAGTAGGGAAATATAAATGCGCGTTGTTTTGTCCCATTTGAATTCTTCAACGGCGTAAATGAGAAAATGGCGTAAAATCTAATAAACGCACATTTTTTCATGTCCAAACCGCCATTTTAAATTCACCATAACACCATCGATAATTCCATTTTCAATTAGATTGCGAATAAAGCTTACATCTTCACTTGTTCCATCACAAATATATGGAACATTTGGATTAGTAGAAGGTAATTTTTTCAAATCACAGAAAAACCAAGGATATTTTAATCGTGGGTCTTCAATTACTCCTTTACGAATTGCCATACATCCCATTCCAGTATAAGCACATTTAATCCAATTATTATTCTCATTAATTAATTGTTCTCCATCTTGAACTGTTAAAAACTTGAATGACCCACATTTACTATAATAATCAATATCCCAATCTTTAACACAACATAATAATTCACCTTGTTCCATCGCATAAATACCAGATACTACTGGATGTTCAGTTATACAACTATCAATTAATTCTATAATCATTTCCGCATTAAATACCATATCAGAATCCAACCATAATATAACATCATAATCAAGTTGTCCTTGAAATGGTGATTGGTCTGGACCAGATAATACATTGGCACCTAAACATAATTCTCTGGCAAAATTTACTTGTGACGAGTATGCGTTAGATAATAATAAATTATATTTATTAGAATTAATTAACTTTACCAGAGTATCTGTCCAACATTTTAAAAATATATTTGAAAAACTACGACCAGGAATACAGATTACAACGGTTTTCTTAGAACTTATAAATTCAGACATTAACAAAATATGATATATATCAATTATTTATCTTTATTATGTTTTTATTGTTAGTTATTTAAATAAATCATTATAATCATATTCGTCCTTTACTAGTTTTAACCTTATATATTCCGAAACAATTGACTTAACAACCTTTTTATGTTTTGTAAAAATTAATTTCATATCATCAACTCCGCGTTCGGCTTGAATTTTTTTATATTCGTTATAATGGTCTAATAAAAACTTCATTTCTGGGTCATTAGTTAATTCAGATGCAATATTTCCATCGGAATTTTTTATAGAAGGATTTGCACCCCTTTCCAATAATATAATAGCACAATCTTTTGTACACCACCTACCACATTTATGTAGTGATGTTTCTTTATTTTTTGTTTTAGTATCTACATCCGCACCAGCTTTCAAATATGATAATAACATAGAAACAATACCCCATCTTGCTGCATAATGTATGCCTTGCCAACCATCTCGTTCTTCCATAAAATTTATATCACCACCTTCTTTAATATATTTTTTAACTAATCGGTCATTTCCAAAATATGCAGCGTTCAATAAATCTTGGTCAACTTGTTTTACTTGAACTGTTTCTTTAGTTATTCTCCATAATTTATCTTTCTCCATTTTTATTTTATTGTATAATGTATATAATAAAATAATTTTATTTATTTTACAAAATAATATAACTGTAAAGCATTATAAAGAAGGAATATCATATGAATTGACAGGTTCTCCTTGAATAAAATATTTACCTTCTTTTCCACATTCATTTTCATTTAATCTAACAAGCAAAGCATACTTATAATCAAAATCACCAATTAGTGTATCATTATTAACAAATTTATTGCATTTACCAAAATAGTTACCTATTTCATATTTATCAGTAAAAGTGGGTTTTATATAAAAAACGCATTGTTTACAATTCTTATAATTATTTATTGCAATAGTTGTTTGTGTAAATATTATAAAAAATAAAATATTATAAAACATTGATATTTTATTATTATAATAATATTTTTATATTTATTTATTATAATATTATAAGAAAATGGAAAATATGATTGAAAGATATATACCAAAATCTTTAACACGAAAAGATTTACAAAAACAAAAGAAAAACATATTGAAATCGAGAAAATTATACAAAAAAGGAATTTATTATCAACGACCAAAAGTAAAATCATTCAAATCGAAAAAATCCAAACATTTAGAGCATGCACGAGAATTATATGATATTGATAAAATAACTCCTTCTAAAGAATTAGCCAATAAAACACAATGTTCTCAAGATGCATTAGAAAAAATAGTAAATAAAGGTCGTGGTGCGTATTTTTCAAGTGGTTCAAGACCAAACCAAACAGCAGAAAGTTGGGGATTGGCACGATTAGCAAGTTCTATTACTGGTGGTAATGCAAGCATCATTGATTATTCTATTTTAAAAGAAGGATGTAAGAAAACAAGTAAAGCACTCAAATTAGCAAATAAGACTTGTAAAAAACAAAATAAATGTAAAGGTTCTCAATAAAAAAATATACAATATTTACAAATTTATCTGTTTATGTTTTTTGATTTTTGATTTTTATTTATACTATATTTTTATTTTCGCTATTTACTAGATTTATAATATTTCTATTATTTGTATAACTAATATTGTCATTATCTATAATTTCACCTTCTTCCAATTCATTATTAGCGCATGGTATTGGAGACCTTGCTACAATACCATTTGTAATAGTATCTTGTATTTCAATATCACTTGCATCACTATACAAATTACTTGCCCAAGTATTATTAAATTCTATAATTTCCCGATTGCGAAGAGTTATATTGGATGATAATAATTGAATTGCGTCATTTATATGTCGTCTTATCTCAGTATGAAGTCCTGTATTGATTAAATTATCAATTTCATTAATATCTTCATTTTGGTCACTCGATATAATTACTACATTTTCTATATTTTCTTCATTTTCTCTCAAATCTATAATCGTTTCATTATCATCGTGTTCATTGTCATCATTATCACTTTCGTTATCGATATCATTTTCTTCTATATATATAATTTCATTGCCTGGAACTCTGCCATCATTTTCATATTCAATAGCATAGTCTAAGATTGGATAAGAAGTATTATTAATTAATCCATTATCAATATTATAAATATTAATAATTTCTTCACAGCGACATACTGGACAATTTGTATTATTTGTTAATACACATTGTTCTCTACAATGAAAACAAATATAATGTTTACAAGTTGTAATATCCATTGTATTTTCACAACAAACAGAACACACTTGTTCTTCACTATAAGGGATAATAAATTCTTCTAATTTCAATTGTTTATACGCATTTGGACTTACTAAATCACCATTATATATTTTATAGGTTGCCACGATATTTTCTATCTTATTAAGAGCTTGTTCAATCGTTTTATAAGATACAAATAATAAAGAATATTGTTGTTTTGATTTTTTTCCATTTTTATTAACTAAACATTTGATATTAATTGCTTCAAAATTGATAATTTTGTATTTTTTATGAATAACTACATAACAACTAATACCATCTATTTTTACAGGACGAAAATGATATGTTTTAAATCTTGTTAAGTGGTCTTTTATCATTTTTGTTAATTCTTTTACTTTTATTTGTTTTTCATTTACTTGTGTATTTTTTTCATTACATTGTTTATTATTATTTACATTATTTACATTTGGTACAATATTTACAGGTTGAACATAAGCACGTTCCAAAAATTCAGGTCTTAATAATGAACGAGATACCCTTGATTCCATTGTTCTGGTTGGATTGGTTAAATATGATTATTGATACTGTTAATTATAACTTTATTTTATAATGAAAAACAAAATCAATTTTTTAGAGCAATTTTATAACAATTTTCCAAAAATAATAAAAATAAATATAATAAAAACTTAGTGTTCTCTACTATAATTACACCGACCAAAAAGAAAAATGAGACAAACTTTTTGTAAAAAAAATAAAAATTTTGTTATTTTCTCTTCGGTGATGTAAAAGCACCCTATCCATTGTCTGTGGTAGAAAATCTTGGGCTTGTATCACATTTCACGGCTTTTAGCGGTTGGATACTTTTATTATTGTATTCTCTTCTATATTTTTCAGGTCTTTCTCCTGTTTCCATAT
>Ga0136644_10000029_pt1 | contig 105140 bp, 105 predicted proteins | sample C_130820_EF_Meta_FD_94780 | JGI IMG/M metagenome (GOLD analysis project Ga0136644, IMG submission 94780) | Freshwater microbial communities from Lake Croche, Canada to study carbon cycling - C_130820_EF_MetaG (v2) (version 2) | ecosystem: Environmental > Aquatic > Freshwater > Lake | place...
AAAAGAATCTTCATAATCTTATTACACCTTCAGGGTATATGTCTCTATTATCATACCATTCATCTTTTATATGAAACCATTTTTCTGGCATAATAACTTTTTTATTTTTGTTTTTATTAAGATAAGAGCCCCACCAACCAAAAGAAGAGGCCGAACTTATATTGTCTGTACATAGAGTAGAGAAAATAAAATCAGCATAAAAGCTATTTGAATTTATAATTCTTATATTAGAGGTTTGCTTTATTTTTAATGTAGTATATGCATAGTTATCAGTCACAACAACAAATAATCTATTTTTACCAAAATATTCAAAACTCTTTTTAAGATACTCAGGATTTTCCAAAACGTCACAGTGTATATGTCTTGGATCTATTGCACCGCCTGAGTATGTACGAATCTGTACACCTACCGGTTGATCTTTTAGATAATCTTTATACTTTTCATTTACTTGCTCTACCAATTCATCCGGAAACTCGAATGATTTTAATATTTTTTCTTTATTATGTTTAAAATATTTTTCTGTTTGAAAATAGCCATTTAAAGCTAAATTTGGCAGTCTTGGAATAGGTGAATAATAAAAATGTTTTTCTGTATAGCGATTAGTTATTATAGGTAGTTCATTATATGTTTTTAACTTGTTTTTAAAAACAGCATTAGCTTCAAAAGATGGAAATATAGCTTCATCGTTACAATCTATTGCGTGAGATATTGTTGCCGCTATTTGAAAAAGTTGATTACCAAATCTTCCATTTTGACCTAATAAAGGATAGCAAATCATAATGTATAGCTCTCTCTTTCCTTTGTTTGAGAATTATTAAGCTGTGGATGCCATAAGTGTAAGTTGTATGCGTTACGATTAGACTTAATAGCTGTATTATGCTTTGCAACAACATTATCAAACAATTCTTTCTCTTCTCCACCGTAACAATCTTTTGACGGAAACCCATTTACACTAAAGAATAATTTTCTTGGAATCGAAAAATTATTACCCCACGGATACCAAGTATTAAAAGCTTCATTGTATGTATAAGCGCTATTATCGTGACGTAAATCCTTTTCAATAATTTTTATTTTCTTAAGAAGCTCTATATGATCAGTACTATCTAAATATTTTTCAATTTCTTCAGTAGTCCTTTCGTTCGGACCAAAAATTATATCATTCTGCATATCTGGGTCCATATGGGCTGAAACAAAATTAGACGAAAATAAATTATCACCATTAGTAAAGATTAGTCTGTCACCGGTAGATAGTGTTGCTGCCGTGTTCCAGTTATCAGCAAGAGTATATTTTCTATCTTTTGATTTTTTATTTAGCGATACCCTTACACCGCTAAATAATTTTTCTACCATCTGTAACGTTCCATCGTTAGAGTTGTCATCGGCTAGAATGACTTCATAATTATCGTAAGACTGTTTAATAATACTGCTCAAACTAAATTTAAGCCTCTTACACTGATTATAGGACGAAATTATAACTGAAGCTTTTTTTGAAAAAGTTTTTAAGAATGGAATAGGTTGCTGCTTGTTTTCTATATCGGAAAAATCTTCCAACTGCCAGCATATCTTTGGTTTAAAAGCATAACAGTTATTGCCAGATTGTATGCTTGTTAATATTACATCTATAGGCTGCTTGAGATCAAAAGTATTTTCTGGTAAATTATTCAATAGAAAGGGTATATGCTTACAGTTTAACCCGTAACAATTAGTTGTATATGTATGAGATATTTTTTCTAAATTAACATTAATGGATTTATTTTTTGTTTGATGGTTACCGCCAAAATAAAGCATATCCCAATCCTTAGGTACCTGTCTATAAAAAAACTCAAAAGTTTCATTAAACTTCTCACAAAATACGTTATCATCTTCAACAACAAGAACATTTTTATAATTCTTTTCCTTAGCATCTATAAAGACTTTTCTATGACTATATGCACAGCCCGTCACACCTTCATGGTTCCATCCATTGCCAACCGCCTTATTAACTAGTACCGCTTTACCATCAACAGCTTCTATCAATTTAAATGTAGACGATATTCTGTTAAACTGCTCAGTAATATGCTTTAACCTATCAGGTCTTCTCTTTAAGTTAATAACATAAACACAGTCAAAATATTTATTGAGCATACTTCTTATGAATTTGTTTGAGAATTTTTCTTAACTTAGGTTCGGGGGTATCCTCTACAGATCCGTGCCATGCAGGACTTACACCGTGCTTTTTCTTAAAAAGCTCCATTCCGTTTAAAATATTATCCTTCCAATCCGACCTCGGTCGAATAGAGCTACTATTTTCAGAGCATTCTATCTCATCTAGATATTTGTGACTGTCAGCTAAATCAGCAAAATTCCAATATGGAGTAAACATACCTGATTTTGTCATTCTATAGTCATGATCTACATGTTCAAATGCATTGGTGTAATCTTCATCTAAGAGTCCAACATCCTCTAGGACCTGCTTACTATAGTAACAAAATGCCCCTACGCTATGCATGTTTATAGCTATTTTTATCTTACCATAATCAATAACATATCTAGGTTGCGGTTCACCGCCTGAAACTCCTCCTTTATTAGCCGGGCCGTGATAACCAAAATTAAAATGCTGTATGCCTGTGATGTTTCTAGCCTCAATATATTTTTGAAAAACGTTTGGATCTTTAACTATAATATCATCCTCAACAATAAAGATGTGATCACAGTCGCTGCCTAGTAAGTAACGAAAAAGTTTATTTTTCGATTTCCCGACACCAAGATTTGTACTATTGTGAAAATAGGTAAATGACTTTTCTTTCTGAAGTTTATCTATATCTTCAAAATCGCTACCATCATTAACAACTGCTAACACGGGGTTATCTGGAATAGATCTAAAGCATTTAAGAAAAAACTTAGGCCTATTACATGTAACAATTCCAACACCTATTTTATTTGATTGCATAAAAATCCACCTTTCTTAAATCCGATAATTGTGTACCACCACTGTAACTAATGGCAGAAGAAAGATCTTGTCGAATTTCTTCAAACTTATCTAAATACGTCATAGTGTTGTGAGGTACCTTTTTTAGTGTACCTTCTATGTGTACATTTTCCACTTTATTATGCACAGATGCTGAGCCGAAATATAATTTATATGTTTGTCCGCTTTCATCCTCAAAAACATCAGCTGGGCTATCGCTGCATTCCGCAAATAATGACCCGCACATAACCATATCTGCACCTGCAACTATTGCTTTAGCAATATCACCATTGCATTTTATCCCACCATCTGCAATAATTGGTATACCGATATTTTCTTGAAAGATATTCCTAACACATGTAAACATAGGCATCGTAAAACCGGTTTTATCCTTTGTTGTACAGGCATTACCTTGACCTATACCAACCTTAACCGCATCTGCACCTGCATTCATAAGATCTAATGCCGCGTGTGCCGTTGCAATATTACCAGCTATCAAAAACGTTTTTGGTAGCGTATTCTTTATAAACTCCACCATCCTAATACAATCATCGCTATGACCGTGAGCAATATCAATAGTAATATAGTCTATACTATAATCGCTATTCTTAATACAATTAACAAGCGATATATCTTCTTGCTTAATACCTACACTTATTGAGGTATAGAAATTCTCTTCAATTGCTTTAGTTACAAAATATTTGTTATTGTCAAATCTGTGCATTGTGTAAAAAAATCCGTTATTAGCTAATACTTTAGCTAGTTTTTCATCAATAGTGCACTTCATATTAGAAGGTATTACAGGCAAATTAAACGTTCTTTGACCGAGCGTTGTAGATACCTTAGCTTTAGATCTAGACTTTAATATACCCCGGTTTGGAGTTAAAGTTATGTCACTGTAAGAATATGCAGTCTTAACTACTTCCTGTTGCACTTGTATATATTATAATATAACTAAATATAATCAATAAATAATGTATGCTCAATAATAGTGTAAATGTCAGAGATCTAAACCAAGTAGATCAAATTAATGAAGGTGATCTACTTATACTAGAAACATCTAGCGGTACTAATACTATTGACTTTCAAAATTTTGTTGTCGGACCAAATAACGTAAGTTGGTATTCCAGTTTTTTAGCGGTTAGCTCTATTTTTACCTCGCTTAGTACACAGGGTACCTTTGCCTCTCTTATAACTCCTACTATTTCATCAACCAATATTACAACAGCAAATATCTCAGCAAGATTTTTAAACCTTGTTCATGTACCTGCAAATGATGGTGCTAACCCTAACATTTTTATAGGCGAAGGCACGACAGCTGACGGGTTGACCGGATTTAATATTTTCTTTGATGAATTATTAAATCAGTTAACAGTTTCTTCTTCTTTTAGTGGTGTAGTTAATAATACTTTCGTAGCAGATCGTAATGGAAATATTGGGTTAGGCTCAACTGCTCCTAGCACCAGATTGGAAATTGTTAATAACAGTGCTCTTGATACAGCTACACCCGGTAAAAATAATTTTTATGGGTTACATTTTAACGGCCAAACCACCCAGGATTATGCTGGCGGTATAACATGGAACGGTGGGAGTGCTGGTGCCCAGGCAGGAATCTATGTACAGGGTTCTGGACTGTATGGAACAAAAATGTATTTCGGTACAACAGATAATTATAATATAGGTTCAAAAACAAGCATGATAATTGATCACAAAGGCAATACTTTAGCACTATCAGGTATCGGGTTTATTAAAAATGGCGGAACTGTCACTCAGCCTAGCAGCAAAGGCGATGCTGTCACTATGCATGCACCTGCAGGTAAAATTGCTGTAGCTAGCGGAAATATTCTTTATCCTGGATACGCATCATTTAATTTTAATAATTTTTGTATTTCAAATACAGATATAATTTTATTACAACAGCAAACAGGTACAATGGGTGCTTATAATATAACAGCTTTGCCTTCCAATGGATCAGCCACTATAACCATTAGAAATGTTTCTAATGGTGCTTTAAATGAACCTTTTGAGATAAGATTTGCTGTAATAAAGACAGCCGCTTCTTGATCAAGGCTAGTAAGTTAATACTGAAACGTATTATTATCTTCTGGAGTCTCTTCTTTATGAAACGGTAATGCTTTGTAAATCTTGTGTAGAATTTGCTTATCTTTAAGACCTAATGCTTTTAATCTGGAGTATTCTTTTCTGAAAGCACTTTTAAATTCCATAGAAAGGCTAAAATTTCGCGGGTAAAACAACCGGGAAACTGTTTTAATGGGTTTATAGTTTTCTAATATCTTCTTTGCTTTGTTGTCAAAATTCACACTATTATTTATTATAGAATACCTTTGTCTTTTTTCAGAAATTCTTTTTGATCTCTTATTAATTGCTCCATTTTAGCAATCTCATCCATGTTAACTAAGCTTTGCTCTTCACCGTACATTGTGCCTTCCGGTGTAACATACATTGCAATCTGCTCTATTCTCTCTTCTGTTGTACCGGAGATTTCTATAAGAGCGGGGCTATCGTGTTGTGGGAAAAAAGGCGAGACACCAGTAGTCTGAATTTGCTTATGAATGGCTTTAAAGATATTATCTATTTCAATAACATATTGTGGGTCAGTTTCCCTAATTAAATTACTTTCTATAGGCCCCATTAAATCTCTGGTTATTAGAAAAATAATATCCAATGAGCGCATACTTTCTTTTACTTTTTCTATAGACATATTAATGTAATTTTCATTAAATCCCTTTAGACCCTTATCATGTGCCCAGAGCGTATAAACTATATTATCTAACGGGCATCTATCATACACAACCTTATCATGCGGTGTGTAAGGCTTTTGTTGTGTAATCATGAAATCTAATATTGCTAGTTGTGTCTTTTTATCTGTTTTTTTACTATGCCTGTTATTTTTTATTACATCTCTATATGTTGTTTTTGGCGTTTTATAATCAGACCAACGCTCTAGAAATGCTTTTACTACTGTAGTCTTACCTGTACACGCTGTTCCGCTAAAGGCAATCCGCATATTGTTATAATAGTGTAAAGTTCCTTGTAATCAACGGCCAATGAGCGGTTTGAATATATCCTCAAATGTTTTTGGCGGGTTGTTGAATCTATCGGGTTTTCTTAATTCAGCTTCTGTTTGTCCTTCTCTACCAAAAGGATTTGATTTTGTAGCGCCTTGTGGTATATTTTGAAAAACAATTCTATGTGTTTTAGGCGGTGAGCTTGGACGCGACAATTCTGGATAATTTAGTTGATGTGTACCTATAGTTAAATTATCACCATTTAAATTAGCTATGCTACCCATATACGGTCCAAATAATTCATTTATATCTTGTGCCAGTTGCTGCATAGAATATTGATTTTCAGCTTGTGCTTGCTGTAAGTTTTTACCATTCTCTTGAATATAATTCATTAAATCAGAAATCATTGCTTGAAAAATAGCATTAGAACGTTGCTGTAATTCTAAAGGATTTGCAGAATATTTTTGTTCTAAATCTTTTAGTGCTTCATCAAGAACATCCGCTTTTCTCTCCAATTCATCTCTAAACGTTTCTGCACTAGAAGATGCACCTTCTCTAAGAAAAAACTTGTTAAATGGCTTCATTTTTTTCTTAATTTATTTACAAAGTCTAAGGTGGTATCATACTCTTGATCTTGTGGTTGTTGATTGTATTGTATAGGAGCAGCTTGCATAGGATTAGCAGCAGTAGCTTGCTTACCAAAAGGATCTAATACTTGTTGACCAGGTCTAATAATATTTGTAACTTCTTTATATCGTTTTGTTGCTGGATCGTATACAGCGGGAGTAACAAAAGTACCCAAGGCTGCTGCCTGCGCTGGTGTTAATACACGCCCACCAAAAGTATAGACCATATTACTTTGACCGGGTAGAGTAGGACCAGAGGAAGATTGATCATTATTACCCTCTCCTTCATCTTTCGTTTCACCACTTCTACCAGAAGTTTCTTTCATTTTTTTATCAAACCATGCATTTAAAGGGTTTATTATATTTGCAAACAATCTTGTCTGCATCTGTCTGTAAGCTTGGAACGCCGGTAACCCAACTCTAGTTAATTTCTTTACTGTCTTTTTTGCAGATTTTGCTAATCCCTTACCTACACCCTGGATAACTTCTTGCGTTGCATTTGCAGCTTTTGTCTCAATAGATTTAGCTGCTTCCTTACTTGCAGCCTCAGCGCCAGTTTCTGCGGTTTTAGCAACTTCTTTTTCAATCTTAGCTGCCCCCTCCGCTGCTTTTAAAGCCGCACCCGGTGTTGCAATTTTATCAAAATATTTTAAATCTGGATAAACTTTTCGAATCACATCTATTACACTTGCAGGGGGTATATTGCCCATTTCTTTGCCAATGGTATGAAGATATGGCGCAACTAATGCGTCAGCCGGATTATCTACAATAAACTCAATAGCTTTTTTCACGGCACCTTCCTCACCATAAACTTCTCTAGGATTTTTTTTCATTCTTTCTCCTAGATGATAAATCTGCTTATCAACTAACTCTTTAAAGGTTTTATTTGTTTTTATGCCTTCCATTGCTGCTCGCGCGTAGTATTCTGTCCATTTAGCTACTTCCTCTGGTGATTTGCCTTCTAAACCTTTTAACGTGCCGGTTTTTGCAGTAGCCTCTAAAGTTTCTCCGGTACCTTTACCAAATGCATCAATAGCTGCTTTCTTAGCTTCTGCACCGCCTATTTTTTCAGCTGCCATTGCCATGGCTTCTGGCCCGCCCTTTGTACCTTTAACCAGCTTTAACATTTTTGTGTATATCTCCTCTATAAGCTTAGGAAATTTTGCGGCATTTTTGGTAGCATAATGGATGCTACCTCTTAACCCTATCCAACCGCCGCCGCCTATAGCAGCACCGGCTGCGGCACCAGGTATTGCGCCTACACCTGCACCAGCAGCCCCGGCTGCTGCACCTGCACCTGCGCCCATAAATAGACCCATATTTGGAACACAATTAAACAAATTTAATGCATACATCATCCAATTAAAAGTAGATGGTTTTTTTCTCCAAATAAAATATGCTTCAATTGCATCGTCAACAGACATAAGACCTGTAGGATCTATTATTTCTACTGCTGTCATAAATATTTTACCTGCTGTACTATCTGCGTCCCCGGCTAACCACTTTAACCCAGGAATTTTTTTACCCTTCAATGCAAATTTACCAATAGGATCAAGTATATTCTTTTCTAGTGGTTCTAAAAAATTACCTAACGATTCTAACGAACCTTCATTTAAAGGTTTATACTCATTAGCTACATATTGCTTAAACGTTTTCATATTATCCTCTATACTCAAAGTGATGCGGGTCACCCGGAATTTGAGCATAATACCATCCAAACTTCGGCCCGTTAGTTTGCATCCATGCATATTCAGATGTACCGCGTTGTAAATCTAGTGCATTACCTAAGCCGTGTTTAGATGATCCAGGCTTACCTACAACAGCATATTTTCCTCTTAGACCTGCTTGATGATCTGTATTTCTATATGCACTATTAATTTTTATAGGTCCACCGTAAGCTTGTTGTGCAGAAAGAAAGGCTTTTGCAGCTCTAGGTGCAAGGTATGCATCATCTTTATACCATTGAGATAAACCAGGAGCTTCAGCATCATACTTACCAACCTTAACCAAATCCTTTTGCTGCAATTGACCGTTCTTACCGCTCATTGCAACAGGAGCATTTCTAGCTGTTACTTCAGGTTTTGCTATCGGCTTTGCAGAAGGCTGAACGACAGAAGAAGTAGGCTTAGCAGTAGAAATAGCCGTCTGCGGTGTACCAGGGGCTATATTTGTTTTAGATGCGGTATTACCTGTCTGAGCAGGCCTTTTAAGCTGGGTCGTTCTAGAAGATGCACCGGAGACATCGAAATATGCTTCTTTTACAAATTTTTTGAAACTAATCACATATTATTTATATTCAATACAGGTAATGTATTAGAATATATAAGTCTATCAAATAAAATGACTTATCTATTGATAACTGAGGCTAGTCTGGATTTAAACTGCTCTACAAACTTTTCTACAAAACTATCTAGAGCTTTATTGCCAGCTTCTATGCCATTATTCTTAATAATATTAGTTAGCTGGTCTTGATTGAGAAGAACTCTCCAGGATTCTTTGCCACCATTTTCACCAGTAATATTGACATCGATATTAATATTCATAAAACAATTTAATTAAAAACAATATAAATGCAACTACACCTTTAATGCTTTATCCCAAATTACAAGTTGTAGCCTAGGACTAAACTTTAAATCATGCTTTTTACATAATTCTGCAACCATTGCCGCCTTATTTGTATGTTCTGTCCTACTACCACAACATGGCATTAACCATACCCTATGCTTAGGTACTAATACATCAGGATGTTCGATGTACTTTCGATATACTTCATCTAAATCTCTTAGATCATTAATCACAAATTTAAAGCCTGAACCCGCCCTAACGTGCCATCTGAGGACGGTAGGTTTATATCTTTTTTCTTCTGAATCACCATTATTCGATAGCTTTGGCGAAGTTGTATATGTAGCTTGATATACTGACCATTCATCTAATGGCTGTATAGTTGCATTTGTTTCGAAATCAATTTTAGGTATAAACCCATTTCTCTTAGAAAACTCTCTTACTAGCTCCAATAAAGCTTTCTGCTGGATAAGAGGTTCACCGCCAGTAATCTTCCATATTGCTCCATCACGTAAATGCTTTGTGTGTCCTTCATTGTCTAATATATCAAGAATATCATTAACTGTAAAACGGTTTTTTACGGACCAACTGACAAAACTATCACAACCATGAGGTGAATCAGCTGATGCAAACCCCTTGCAAGTTAAATTACACATTGAAACTCGCATGAAAACTGAGGGCATGCCCGCATATTCTCCTTCACCTTCAATAGTATAAAAAATCTTATCATCGCTTAAGAAAATAATAGGTTGCTCACTCATTATTAATATAATATATGCTTTATTCGGTTATTCAAGAATAAATATATATAGATGTCGAAAAAAGACAGACAGCTCAAAAAAGCTGCAAAATTTGATAAAAGCGGTAGCGATTTATTAAAGTCGGATATTTTTCTTAATTTCAAAATAGATCAAAAGTTTCATTTTAACGATAGGCATAAAGCTTTTGTTGAGAAAGCAAGTGACCCTAACTCCCAAATAATATTTTGCGATGGACCTGCAGGTTCTTCTAAGACTTATTGTGCAGTATATGTTGCGTTGACTATGTTAAAAGAACGTAAGATTGATGAAATATTCTACATTAGAAGTATCGTTGAATCTGCGACTCGAAAGCTAGGAAGCTTACCCGGAGAAGTAGATGAAAAGTTTAAGCCCTGGAGTATACCACTAATTGAAAAATGTGACGAGCTTGTTGGTAAGCAAACAACAAATGTTTTATTTGAAAGTGAGTATATTAAGTCAATACCAGTAAACTTTCTTCGTGGCTCAACTTTTGCTAATTCCGTGGTTATTGTTGATGAAGCCCAAAATTTAGAGCACAGCGAACTTGTCACAATATTAACTAGATTTGGTAGAAACTGTAAGTTATTTGTTATTGGCGATGCGAGACAATCAGATATTTTTGACAAATCTGGCTTTAAAAAGATTATGAATGTATTTGATACTGATGAAAGCAGTGCCCATGGTATACACTCATTTCATTTCACCGAGGACGATATAACTAGAAGTAAGCTACTTAAATATATTGTTAAAGTTATAAGTACAATCAAAAAATAATTACATACCCCAGCTAGTACCGCCAAATGGATTTGACCAACCTGTTGTAACGTTGTTACCCACTGTTGTACGTGCTGGTAACGAGGCATTACCAGTGCTACTATCTACCTTTACATTCTCGACAGGCTTTTGATCAAACGGAAGCTCAAATTGCTCTGCATATACTTTAGCTGTATGTTTATCACATGAACACTTACGACTCTCCGCAGAGACGATTGCAGAATTTTTATCATGCTCCCAAACTTCAACCTTTTGTACCCAACATCTATTGTTTGTTATGCCTCTTACATGTGCATCAGCCACATCAAAACACCAGTCTGCTGTTCTTTCAATGCCCACACCTTTATGCATAATTCTAAGATCTGCTGCACCGGCATCATGCAAAGCTTTAAATTGATCTAACAATGGGTCATCTGCAGAAACACAAAATGTATGGTCAAATTGTTTTTCTAAAACTTGCTTGAGTTCCTTTAATCCACCAAAATCTACAACCCAATTTCTTTCATCCAGTCTATCACATGCAAACCAAAATTTTGCTACTAACCTGTAACCATGTATTAATTTGCAATGACTATCTGCTCTCCATTGCCTAAATGCACAACTACCTAATTCAATTATCTTTGTACTCTCAAATTGCATATGTTTATATTAATATGCAAATACGGCTAATCAAGTTATTTCTTTTGATTTGCCTTGCAGTCCGTACAACCATCACAATCACAGCCTTCTGCAGCATACTTACAGTGTTCTTCTGTAACTAATTTGAAACTATAATACTTTTCAAGATATGTTGAAACGGCACCATCAAAACTCTCACTTGTTTTGGTCTTACCTGCATTATTCAATGCTATAGCAGCCGCTTGCTTCTGTGCAGCTTCCTTGCTAGCAGGCTTTGAAGAACCTATCTTACCTTTAGCTTTGTAACTATTCATTAATTCAGAAATATTTTTACCTACTGTTTGTGCTGATGATCCGGGGTTTAATGGCATAATAATATTTATATTAAATTAACACCTTTTAATTCTTTTAAAACAAATATAATAGGCTTAGTCGACTTTTTAATTTGCGGCAACTCTGCAAGTTTTTGCATAACTTTATCAAATTTATCTAGATTTCTATCTTTATTTGGTAATATTTTGTCAGAAATTTTATTTACCATATCGCCTAAATCATCTGGCAGGTTATTTGCAAGCAATTCTTCTAATGCCTTTCTAACAGTCTGTCTTACTTCGTCTTGAATAGTCTGTAAGGATATTTTACCCTCTTGATCTGTAATTCTATTTAGAACTGAAATGATTTTACTTCCTTGATAATCCATAACCTTTGCATTGTAATATCTATCTTGTTCTTTTATTTTTTTAAATTTAATAATTAATATACCTTTTTGCTCGGGATTGCCTAGAACTGCAAAATCTAAGCTTAAATCTATTTCCCTAGCTAGTTCAGTAGGCTCTAGTTCTATAATTTGGTTAACTTTTCTTCTACCTTCGAAAATACCTTTAGTGGTCATTCCTGAAGCCTGGTACTCCACCACCCCGTGCTTCATAGTCTTTAAGCCTTTAAGAGGTAAATTTTTTACATAAATAGTATCGCCTTCCCTAACACCAGTAGGATATTCTTTTGACTTAGCTTTTCCATATCTGTCTACATCTACTAAATCATTAGGATTTAATGTTCTTATAAATTTACCCAATTTACCTATAAAATTATTTTTACCTACAACAAACTTAGGAATACTAGAATAGGCTGATACGGCTTTGCCCGCTAAATTGCCTGCTGTTTTTAATAAATCGATAGGTGATAATCCTGGTATTAAATCTACTCCACTTTCATTTTGTAATATATTCTTATAAAAAGCCTTTAATTTTTCACTTTCATAACCTAGTTCTTTTAAATAGGTTTCTATAAATTCATCGTTATTACTATTGAGAATATTTTTATAGCTAGGATTATCTTTGTTGATATTATTTTTCTGCAAAGCAGTTAAGATTTTTTTTTTGAAATTATCGAATGATGGTTTTTCTTGTACCGGTTCTATATGCTTCTTATCAACAGTCTGAATAGGTTCTATATTACTAGGGACATTTAATACATATACTTCAACAGTGTCAATACTTTCTGATAATATATAGCCTTCAAAGCTAGATACATTCTCATAGCCAAATGTAGATAGCTGTGACGGGTCTACCTTAATTCTAACTTTCTTGAGCTTAGTTTGACCTAATGCTCTTTCAATTAAACCATCTACACGCATATGTTATTTATCCTTGATTAACCATGTTTATAACTTATAATAATGTATGGTTAAAAAACGTAATTTACAATTTGCAAATCACAATCACCCAGTAAACGAGCAAGAAAAACAAGAGATTATAGATAAAGCGGCTAAAGCCTATGAATCTTACATGGATGCTCTTGGCTATGATTGGAGAAATGATCCGAACAGCGCTAATACACCACATAGGGTTGCTAAGGCTTTCGTAGAGGATTTTGCCTGGGGATGTTATAGTGAACCTCCTAAGATCACAGCATTTGATAATATAGATAAGTATGATGGCATAGTTGCGCAGACTAATATCAAAGTTACTTCTCTGTGCTCTCATCATCATGCACCTTTTACAGGTTTTGCACATGTCGCATATATCCCATCTAAAAATGGAAAGGTTATTGGGTTGAGTAAGCTTAATAGAATAGTTGATTGGTTCTCGCGTAGACCACAAGTTCAAGAAAACTTAACAATGCAAATACACGATTATATCGATACAGTTTGTGAAAAGAATAATGGCGTTGCAGTTATGATTGAAGCAGGACATACTTGTTGCTCCAATAGAGGTATCAGGCATGACTCTACTATGCGTACGGCTAGAATGTCAGGGGCCTTTCTAGACAATAAAGATAACTCTAGGGCCGAGTTTTACAAGTTTGTTGAGTTTGCACAAAATAGAAAACTTACCTGACTAAATAATTAGTGTAATCTCATCATAAAAGGTGAGCTCACTGTTCCACCTTCCAGCATTTCTTGCGTTAGGGATTTAGTATTTTTTTCCCATGAATACTGTAACTATAATGTTTTAATAGAATCTGATAATAAAGATAAATGTTACGATAGATTAAAAAAGTTTGGTGTAATGGATTATGTAGAGGACATCTTAACAGAAAATGAAGAGGAAGGATTGAGAATAGATAATAATTTTAATTACTCACCCACAATCTGTATGGTTAAATTTATTAAAGTAGAGAATATACACTACATTTTACATTCAATAGGCTTTAACGGTTTATATTAATATTCACAACACCGCCATTTTGCTTTATAAATTCTTCACCCAATAGTACAGGAGTGTCGTTTTCACTTCTATCAGCAAGACTAAATGGCACACCGTTAAATTGTTCTTTACCTAAACTACAATCTAATTTTACTACAGGTCTATCTTCTTTATTGCCGCTACCTATGTGAATGTATACTCTATCTGCGACAGGCAGTGTTAATCTTTTATCATTTACTGTTGTAAAAGTGACCTTGTCATTCTTTTCCTCTAGATCTAAAGCATGCAATACATTATAAGCACTATTCCCCGTATCTACTTTAGCTTTAACAGTTCCTATATGCTGTAAAGTTATACCTTCTGTTAGACCAAGTATTTGTTCGTAAAAAAATTGTTTAAACGTAACCATATAATATAGTATTTATTACTATAAATAATAATAATGAGCGAAAAAAAAGAAGTATTGAATATAACGGAAGCTTATAAAAAGATTGTTATAAATGAATTAGGCGGCTCAACTCCAGGGGACGGAGTCAGCACGGTACCCGCTCCGCAACATTCTTCTGTTGTTGCAATAAAAAATGAAGAGGAAATATCGCCTAGAGAAGTAGAAACGGGCGAAACCGGCTCAGATATGGCTAAAGGTGAATTATACAAACTACATAAAGATGCTAAGGACTTATATAATTTAATATCTTCATGTGAAAATTTAGAACCATGGATTTTTAGCAAAATAACTGTTGCCGCTAGTTATATTCAAGGGGTAAAAAATTATTTAGAATATGATAATTTTAAGAAAAAAGGAGAGTTTACCCCTGAAGCCGGAGGACATGAAGATCTTGTTGCAATGAAAGTGAAGGACATGCTAAATGGAGAGAGTCGTGAAGTTGTTGAGAAGGTTTTACGTCAAGCAATATTTAATTTAGAAGCTATACAAGCGCTAGAAGAAGTTAAGCAATAGTTCTTCTCGGGCCACCAAATTGTCTATTAATTTTAGTAAACTCTAATCTGTCTACTAATTTAACATGATTAGTACCAACAAATAATACAATTCCTTCATCTTTTGTCGGGGTAAAAGAGCCATCAGCATTTTGTATAAATGTTTTGCCTACTTTTGATTCTAACGTAGCTAGCGCTTGCAGTAATAAATTCTTAGCACGTGCCATGTGAAATGTACCTGTAATTAAATTCAAAAAATTTTCTTTATTTTGCTCTAAAAACGATAGCACACTATTCATTCTTAATTCGATATTATGTTTACCAGTAGGTGTTTTTTTTGATTCTTGTTCTTTCGTATATCTTGAAGCAATAAATTGCCTCAAACCGTCAATAAATTTGTCTATAAAAAACTCCTCTCCTCTAGCGGCGGCACCAAAAATACCTTGTGGTGCAATATCTACCTGTTTGTTTAAATATATTTTTAATAATGACAGAATAGGATTAGTTAGGTATTCGGCATTAAACTGCTGTGATATATTTCCAATATATAACTTAGCTTTACTTGCTTCAGCATTTATTTTTTTTAAAAGATCATCCGAAATATTAACAGATAAAGAACTAAAATTACTACTCTGAATAAACGCTTTAGATTTTACGCTGCTGGATATTAATGAGTCAACGTTTCTACCTTGCGAGATTAGCTCTATACCACCAGTACTAGTAGGTTTACCCTTAAATGATTCATGAACTATAATGCCAACTTCTGAATTACTTACTCTATTAGATAATGGACTCTTCGAATCTACAGGAACTGCATAAGCAATTATATTTGGCTTAAAAGTAATAAAATTCTCTTCCCCAATCTTTACAATTTTTTTATCTTTTGGAAGTGCAAATAATACATCAGCTTGATATATTTTGCCAGACCCGTCATAGGCCTGCCTCAAATATTTAAGTAAATTTTTTAATTTATTTTCTAGTTCAGGCTTATCGCCATAAAAAAGATTAACCTCAGAATCAGCATGCATTATTTTTGGATTTGCTTGACTCAATCCGCCTTTAAGTGATATAAAAAACTGATTTTTAAATTGTGATCTCGGATCAATACCAAATAGAATCATTGGACTGCCATCTATTTTTGCATTCATTTCTTGGTTCGTTTCAAAGCCTTTTATTTTTTTGTTTATTTCATCTATATGTTGAATAAAATTTTCAAACCCTTCTTTACCATTTTCAATTGCTAAATCTTCTAAATGAGATAAATGTGTTTTTAAGTGTGCATCACTTTCTATTATTACTTTTTTTTCTTCTTGAATAAAATTTATAAAAGAGTTCATTTTTTTAATCTTTCGTAAACTTTTGCCATATCTTCCTTTGTAATCGGTGGTAAAAACTTCTTAAACAAATCAAAATTATTTTTGCTTAAAGCTTCTCTAGCTTTTGTCGCTGATGTTAATCTAGATACTTCTTTTTGATTTATACTCTTGACCTCTTTACCGCTAAACACAGATGCGTTTTGATTCTTAAAAAAGGCGCTATATCTATCTTGTGCATCTTCTTGACTAGCGTATAAATTTATTGAATAAGGTCCTTTAGTTTTCTGCTGTATCAAAGACACTACTTCCTGAGCTTTTGGATGAGGTGCTTGCGATCTGGGTGTGGGTGTAAATCTACCATTATTAAGAATATCTGCAATATGGTAAACCGCTAAAACAGGCGACCCTGAGGTTAGTATAAAATTAATATTTTTAGGTAAATATGTTTTGTACATATTCCATATATCTAGAGATTGTTGAGATGTAATATTATCCCTATCTATAGCAGATATAAGTACAAACACCATGTTATTCTCGAGACAGGCCTTTTTTACTGTATCAAAATGCCCTTTGTGTGGGGGTTTAAACGCACCAGGAAATACACCTATAGAGGTTTCCGCGGACTCGATTAAAAACTGTCTAAACGTTTTCATTTAGAGATTCTTCAGCGGTTCTTTTAAGCCTATCTTAGGCGCGCCAGCACTAATCTGATTTGCATAAATAAATTCGCCTAATCTTTCTTTTGGAATATAAACAAATACATCTGAATTAACTATAAAAAGACCAGTTTCAGGAAAAGTATTAAAAATAACGTTTGTCAATGCAGTACGTATTTCCTCCAGTCCTTGAGCTAAATTTAAACTTTTTATGGTTTGTTTAAACGAATCTTGATTAGTACATTTTTTAAACAGCCTGCATTGTTTTTGTGTAATGGACCTATCTATGTTTCTAGCTTCTTTTTCAAAAAAATCTTTTTCCTGCTGATCATCTGCATTTATTTTATAATTCTTCAATATTGTATCGTACAAATCTTTTATATTGGTATTGTTTCCGCCAGGTGTAGTAGTTGTAACAACATCATTTAATACGTCAGCAAACTGTTTTAACGAAAAAATTAATGCAGGCCGGAGTTTATAATGACCTAGCGCTAGTTTATCGCCTAATAAAATTCCTTGAGACAGCTCCACGTTTGACTTGCTAAGAATAGTATGTATGTATTTGTCTATTGTCCAGCCCTCCAGACGGTCTTGATACTGAGGTCCAACAGCTATTCGAGTAATAGGGTTTTTTATTATGGCATCGTTAATAGCGGCCTTACTACTATCATCCATAGAATCATATGCTCTTAACACTTCATCTAAAAATCCATTTACGGCGTTTATTACTTGTGTTGCTGCCTGCTTACCGTTAGTGCCTGTACGAACTGTTTTTGTTTTCTTACCTTCCTTATCAGTAACAATTTTAATTTCCTTAACTTCATAATGACCGCCATCTGGAGCTAAAACGTCAAAGCTAACCCCGGAACCCTGTATAATACTAAATGAACGTCTTTTAAATTCCGCAGCTTTATGGGCCTCTAACCGCCTAAGAGCATCATAAGAACTAACACCCCAAAATATACAAGCAAGACTATACTCACCTCTACCTACTCCGCCGTCTATTGTATTAAAAAGCTCAGTTGGGTTTGCAAGATTAAATTCTGTCCATTTGTACTGCCTGCCAGGCTCAAATGCATTGGTTTGTTCTAATAAAACTTGCCGTCTTGGTAGAGGCGGTATAGGCCTGAACATGACCTGTTCTGTATATAGACAGTTTAAACTCTTGTAGTCCACAAGTTATTTATGATTTATTCTTTAGGTTCAGTATTAACATCAATAGAATTCGAATACTTCTTCATTATATCGACTATAGAAGTAAGTACTTGTGAAGCATTCGTTTCGTTGATTTCAGGCAAATCTTTTAAGGCTTTTTCATCTAAATCGCCAGGATTCATAAAAAGTGCTTTTCTTAGCAATCTAACTAAAAAAACTTCACCTTCCGATGTAAGAGGGTTTTGATCGCTATCAGCTGGTTGTTCGGTCGGGACCGGTGGGGTTGCGGGCAGAGGTGCAGCGGCCGGGTCAGCAGAGGGCATTTGCTCTTGAGGTCCTTGCTCGTTTATCTCAGCAAGTTTTTTATTAATAATTTCTAGAAATTTCATTACACGCTAGGAGTTGTAGGCGTGGTTGGCGCTTGAGGTGTAGCAGCTTTTTGCAAATCTGTTACAACCTTAGTAATATTGTCAACTGCTTTAGAGCTAACATCTGTTAGCTGCTTTTTAGCATCAGTAATCTTTTTTGTTACATCTGTTTTTAATTTTTGAACTTCAGGATCATCTTTAAGTACATCCATTGCTTTCATGAGAGCATTAACAACTCCGCCTGTAGGAGTCATGCCTGCAGCTGTGGTTGCAACGCTCTGTACGGTTTGAGCAACACTAGGAGTTGCGGGAGTAACCGCTGGAGTTGCGGTATATTCCTTTAACCATTGAGGCTTATCTAAACTAAGCTCTTCATACTTTGCTTGCAACATGTTTAAGAATTTCATCATCTATATTTATGTTATAAATAACCCTAGTTTCATATTAAAATTATTATCTATATCTGATGATGATGTAATATTGTACTTTACTAGCATTGCCTTTAACTTCTCTACATTAGGATGTTTCTTGGCCCTATTAAAGACCTTAAATACTTTTATTCTAGCCTCTTTGCCTTCGCCCTTGCAGCAATTTACAATAACCTCAAATTCAGCAATACTAATTTTTTCGTATAAATATGTAAGTGACAATATTTTAGCTACTCTTATAAAAGTAGAGTAAAAGAAATTAAAATAATCTTTGAACTCCTCTAATTTTGCAGATTTTGACGTATAAAACAACAATTTCTGATGCTTATTTTTATCTATAACGTTAAAGATACTATTACAAATTCTAAGCACTATAAAGCTTTTAATAAGTTTAGATTTATTCTGCAAACAGAATTTACTATTATCTTCAGAGACACTACTTTCTACTCTTTCTAAAATGTTATCTACATTAATTATCTTAACGCTGCAACCCTGAACGTATGACATAATTTTATTATAAAGGAATTATTTTTTGTTATCAATAAAATTCTTTGGCGGTGAGCCTATTCTTACGTTTAGGATGCCATTGTAATATTCCTCTCTAAGTATGACATCTTTTTCTATTTGCTCTTTTATCTCTCTATAGCCTAATTCCCACTTAGAGTCACAGAAGTGTAGTATTGTAAATTCAAAATTTTCTTTACCATACTTTACTATATCCTCATTAAGCTCAACTGATGACCCTGTGTAAGACTTCCAATCTGTTTCTTTTATCTCATGTCTTTTATTCTTCTTACCTTTTAACGGCGGCCGCTTTAATGTAGTTATGCACTGTTTTTTACCAATGTATTTTCGTTTAGTTACAAGATTTTGAATTTCGTATATAAAGCCAAAAGCATTTTCTTTAAAGGTAACTCTGTGGCCTAATTTCCAATGTCCTAAATTCACCGACTATTTAATCAGCGGCCGTCTTTGTACAACTATTTTACGTTTTTTGCCAATTTTTTTAGCTCCGAGTGCTACAGGGACCCTACTATCTCCAGGTGCATAGAAATCCGTATTACCAACAGCACCGCCATGGCCCATTGACGTTGCAGTACCAAAAACACCACCGTCACCAGCAGCATTCATTTCATAAAAAAATGTTTTAAATGTCTTATACTTGATTATCATAGACGTTATCTTATTATTTATGAATGGATCAGCTCAATCTATATATAAAAGAATTAGAAGAGGACGTTAAGCTAGATGAGTTAAATCTTAAGGAAGCAGCATTAATGTTACCTGCACGCAAAGCCAAATGGGTTTCTAGGTTAATTATAGAAAAAAATAATTTAAATGAATTAATAAAAAAGAAAAATAAAATTATTAGTGAAGTTGTAGAGACTATCAAAAAAGAATCAGCAGTTAGATTGACATTACCGGTTTTAGAGAAAGCAGCCGAAAGGCATACTGTAGTTTCTGATATTGCTATGGAAATTTCTAAAAGAGAAAACATAATAGAATTTTTAGAGCGTGTAGAAAAAACAATCCATAGCATAGGGTTTGATTTAAAAAACTTGATTGAAATTATCAAGATGGAGACCTCTTGATGGTAAATTTTGAGTTAGATAAAACTGGCAAATACGGATACATTGCAGGTGATCACATAAACGATATAAGAGAATTTTTCTCTGTAAAAAACGAGGGCGCTAGATTTGCTAGAATGAAAGGTAGGTTTATTCCATCTAGAACCTACGCTATTACACCTGGTGGGCGAATTGACCCTTGCTTATTCTATGAAATTACTAAATTTCTTCTTCAGAATAATTATTGCAAGCAAGATCAAATTAGAGCATCTAGCGATTTCCTAAATGTCATTTTACCAGCACAATCAAGTTATCATAAAAATATTTCTTACTCTAAGGAGCCTTTCAACAATTTAACGCTACAACTTAGAGATTATCAAAAATCTGTAGTTACAAAATGCTTAGAGTCAGGCAGAGGGGTAGTTGTACTGGCGACTGCGGGCGGTAAGACTCTTATTATGGCCTCCCTTTTATCTAACTTTTTTCATTTTAAAAATAATTTTAAGTGTTTAGTTATCGTACCCGACCTTGGATTAGTTGAACAAACATTTTCTGACTTTAATAATTATGGTGTACCTTTTAAAGTTAGACGGTGGACAGGTTCGCATCAATTAGAACATAATAAGAATGATTCGTCTAATGTTATTGTTGCTAACTTAGGTATACTGCAGTCAGATAACTCAGATTTATCCTGGCTTGAAGATATAGATTTAATAATAATTGATGAAGTTCATAAGCTAAGAAGAGGTAATAAAATAAATGACATATTAAAAGGAATTAAAACTAATATTCGTTTTGGGTTTACAGGTACTATGCCGGAAGATAAACTAGATCAATGGAATATAATAGGTAAAATCGGGCCTATAATTTACGAGAAAAACAGCTTTCAACTTAGAACCGAAAAATATATATCTAATGTAACCGCTAATATATTAGAAGTTACCTATAATAGTACACCGCCAACAGTAAAAGATATTGTTAACCCAGCGGAAAAATATAGAATTGAACTTGAATTTTTGTTTACCAATTTATTCAGAAACAATACTTTAGCGGTATTGTGTAATAACGCGCCAAATAATGTATTGGTATTAATAGATTATATTAAGCACGGGCAAGAACTATATGAGCATTTAACTAAATTTTGTAATAGAAAGCAAATATTTTTTATAAGAGGCGAAGTTGAGGTTTCAGATAGAGAGGAAGTAAAAAATTTAATGGAAAAAAGTAGCAATGTCGTCTGTATTGCCATAAGTAAAATATTCAGCACAGGGGTAAATATTAAGAATTTACATTTTATTGTTTTTGCAGGAGGCGGCAAGGCCAAGATAAAAACAATTCAAAGTATAGGCAGAGGGCTACGCTTACATGAAAGTAAGGATAAGCTATATATTTTTGACATAGCAGATCAGTTAACATATGGTAAACGGCATCAATTAAAGCGGCAGCAACTCTATGATATGGAAAAAATTCCATATTCGGTAAAAAAAATAACTGAAAAATAATTTATGAAAAACGCTAAAAATAAAAAACCTAAAATAACTTCTAAACAGAAAGATGTCAAGGGGGATGAATTGCCACCTGAATTAACTGATTTAAAATCTGTTATCGGTACAATCCCTAAGGAAGGCAAGCCCGTACCTGGTAAGAAATTAAAACCATCAGAAAAACCTCATTATGTTAATAGTAAGCAATTTGAAGAGGAAATTAAAATATATTATCAAACCGATAACATGACTGAATATTTAGCAGATGCTATAAGACGAATTGCTTATGGTCTATCGTTTGCTCCTAATTTTATTAATTATTCATATAGAGATGAAATGATTGGTGATGCTGTAGTAAAGATGTACCAAGCATTAAAGTACAAAAAATTTAAGCTTGACCAAGGGTTCAGTCCTTTTAGTTACTTTACAACTATTGCATTTCATGCATTTATAAGTCGTATTAAAAAAGAAAAAAAGCATCATCAATTAATAGTAGACTATAGGGAGCGAAATTACGACAGTCTTATCAATAAAGACGAGGCGGACACCGGGATACGCGTTTACACCAGTGAAGGTGGTGGAGGTATGGATAACAGCCTCTATAATGAGAGTAATGCCTAATAGTCAGATTGCTATATTCTCCGATTTACATCTTGGTGTTCATATGAACAGCCAAGTATGGCATGACGTTTCTTTGAACTGGGCTAAGTGGATTACAGAAGAACTTAAATCCAAAAACATTAAAGAAATAATATTTTGTGGAGATTTTTTTCATAGTCGTAGCGAAATTACCGTTAACACCCTACATCACGCAAGTACAATATTAGAGTATTTTAAGGACTTTAAATTGTATATGTTAGCGGGTAATCACGATTCATTTTATAAAAATAATTGCACCGTTAATAGTATCCGCATTTTCTACGGCCGTGATAATATTATTATTGTAGATAGACCTACCTTACTGCAAATTGGCGGTAAAGAATGTTTTTTTGCACCGTGGGGTACAGAATTAAGCGAAATACAAGATTGTGATATAGTGTTTGGTCATTTTGAAATTGAAACATTTAAAATGAATACCTTTAAAGTATGTGAAGGCGGTTTTAAGTCGCAGGATTTATTAAAGTTTGCTCCTCTTGTTATTTCAGGTCACTTTCATTTAAGAGAAGAAAGAAAATATAGCAACGGCACAGTTCTATATGTTGGTTGTCCATTTGAATTAGATTTTGGCGATGAAGGGTCTACTAAAGGGTATTATATTTTAGATATGAACAAAGCGAGCTATGATTTTTACCCCAACGATATATCACCTCGTCATATAAAGATAAATCTTTCCGATCTTATAAAAATTGAAAATTTTACTGAAGCTGGTAGAACAGTTCTCGGAAATAATATTATCAAGCTCGGTTTAGATAAAAACATATCTGCTCAAGATTTAGAGAAATTAACAATTAAACTTCATAACTTTAAACCATTGAATTTAGTTGTAGATAACAGTATAGAGTTTGACAAGTTCGGAGCAGATTTGGAGTCTAATATAGATCTTAGCGGGGTAGATATTGCTAAGGCTATTACAGACTTTGTTCAAATGTTAGATATAGACAATAAAAAAGATGTTGTTGAATATACTGTATCCTTATACAACCAGTGTAAATGAAGAAAATAATTTTTAATACATTAACAATAAAGAATTTTCTTAGCATAGGTGAAACCCCTGTTAAGATTAATTTTAAGTCAGGGTTACACGGTATTACTGGTATAAACAAAGATCAATTTGATAGAAGGAATGGTGTAGGTAAGAGTACTATACCTGATGCATTATATTTTGCCCTGTTCGGGACCACAATAAGAGAGCTCAAAAAAGAATTTATTATAAACAATATTACTGGTAAAACTTGTGAAGTTTCTCTATTGTTTAGTATTATTAAAGGTAAAGAAAAAACTAATTACGAAATCATCAGAACACTCGAGCCCAGTAAGTGTATGCTGTATCAGAATGATAGAGATATAACACGTGATAGTATTGTTAATACTACCCAATATATTTGTGAACTAATTCAATGTACACCAGAAATATTTCAAAACTGTGTTATTATGACGGTGAATAACACAGTGCCTTTTATGGCTAAGAAAAAAACTGAAAAGCGTAAATTTATTGAAGGTATTTTTAATCTTGAAATTTTTAGTAAAATGCTTTTGCAGTTACGCGATGAATATAACGAGGTCAAAAAGACGTTAGACGTAGAAAACGCAAAGCAAGAGGAGGTTGAAACATCAGTAGCAACATTAATGCAACAAAAAGAAAAAACACACCGGGAGTATGAAGATAGAAAAAATACTCTATTAAAAAGAAAAGACGATATAACAAAAGAAATATTTAGTATAAATGAAAGAATTTCTAGTTTTACTCCTATTAATGAAGATGAGGTTAATAAAAATCTTAACCTTTTAGCAAATAAATTACAGGAATGCGACAATAAAATCCATGAGCTAGGCAAAAATATTGCTGCGTTAGAAACAAAGAATGAATTTGTTGTTGGATCTTTAGCTAAAATAGGTACAGAAGACGATATATGCCCTACTTGCTTGAGACAGGTAGAGGACCAGGATAAGCAGCATATTCATAAAACTATCACAGTCTATAAGACCGAATTAAAGCAAAGAGAGTCTGAAATACGGGGGTTTGAGTCAAAGTTATCCGAGATGAATACACTTAAAGCGAAAATAGTTGATGCCATTAAGAAGGGTCAAAATAGTATTAGTAAGAATAATTTGCTAAAACAACAGCATAAAAATGATTTGGAAAAAATTAAGCAAATAGATGAATTAAATGGGCAGATAGAGCAAGACCTTAAGCATTTAAGTGATAGTAGTACAACGATGGATAATTTAATTACCGATACTGAAGATAAGCTTACAAAGATAAAAGAAAAGACAAATGGGTTAAGAAAAGTTATTAATCTGCTTGATACTGTAAAATTTGTTGTTAGTGAAGAGGGGGTAAAGAGTTTTATTGTGAAAAGAATTTTAAAGCTGTTTAATAGTAAGCTAGCTTCTTATCTTAAAAGATTAAACTCTAACGCCATTATAACCTTTAATGAATATTTTGAAGATACAATTATTAATGCCAAAGGCAAAGAAACTACTTATTTCAACTTTAGCGGAGCGGAGAGAAAGGTTATTGATTTAGCTATAATGTTTAGCTTTATAGATATGTTAAGTCTGCAAGGCAATATATATTATAATATTCAATTTTATGATGAGTTACTAGACACTAGTTTAGACGAAGCTGGTGTTGAATTAGTATTAAGACTATTAGCGGAATTTGTTGAAAAGAACGGTTTCGGTGTATATATAATTACCCATAGAAAGGAATGTTCTAGACTGGTGAGCGGTGAAACAATTTATCTCGAAAAACAAAATGGAATTACAACCCTAGGTAAATATATTAACAGTTGAACTAGTACAAATGATTTATATATAATACAAAATGTTCGCTTCTAACCCCTTTACCCCGCCGCTTTTACAACATACGCAATACTCTAACCCTATTGCACCTTCACAATCTATTGTACAGGCTGATAATTCATTGCCGCCAGAGGTCAATTTACCTAGAGTTGTTCAATATTATGCAGATTACTCTGGCTGTGGATTCTGGCGTATGCTTTGGCCTGAGCATTTATTAAATGCCTATGGACATATGACAGTTCACGGTAGTACAGTAATGGTTCTCGATCCAAGATGGTACGTAAATGTTAAAGCAGTAAGAGTTCAAAGACAGGCAACTTCATCACAATTGCAGTTTGTAAAGTTTTTAAAAGAGGTATCCAAGCAGATTGGTTTTAGAATTATTTACGAGATAGATGATTTAGTATTTTGTGAAGATATACCAGATTATAATAAATTTAAAACGGCTTTCGTTGATCCTGAGATCAGAAAAAATGCTCAAGAGATAATGTCGTTGTGCGACGAGATTACTGTTACGTGTGATTTCATGAAAGACTATTATGCTGAAAAAACAGGGCATAAAAATATTACTGTAATACCTAATTTTCCGCCAAAATTTTGGTTAGGACATTTTTATGATGAAAAGACAATAAGTTCTAATTACGATATCTATAAAAACAAGCCAAGAATTTTATACGCTGGATCAGGAGCTCATTTTGATGTTGAAAACCGTGTAAACCAAAACGATGACTTTGCTCATGTTGTTAAAGCTATATATGATACACACAATGAATTTCAGTGGGTATTTTTAGGCGCTTACCCGCTTGCATTGAGACCTTTAATTGAAGCTGGTGTAGTCGAGTTTCATCCCTGGGTAAATCTTTATAATTATGGTGAGAAAATTAAAAATTTAAGAATTAATATGGTTGTTGCTCCGCTTCAGAACAATACATTCAACAAAAGTAAATCAGATTTAAAATGGATCGAAGCTAATTGCTTTGGCTTACCTATTGCCTGCCAGGACTTATGTACATACAAAGATGCTGAGTTTAGGTTTAAAACAGGCGATGAGATGATTGAGAATATTAGGGAAGTTCTTAGTAAGAAGGGCAGATATATGAATATTTGTTCAGCTGCACGTAAGCAAGCAGATAAGCGTTGGTTGGAGAATGATGAAAATCTGGCGTGTTATCGCGAACTATTCAGCTTCCCTTACGGAAGTAAAGATAGAGCTCAGCTCAATAGAATTAATAATATTAAAGCTTAGTTAAGACTTTAAACAGATAGCAAATACTTGGATAAGTTATAAACGTTAATACAGGTGTAATCAACGTTGCATTAGAAAAAAGTACAAAAAGTATTCCTACCAAAAGAGAAAGCCAGAAACTCAAACATATCCAACAAGACAATAGCTTACTGAGAAACGGACTCTTAATACACAGATAGTCATCAAACTCCATATTAATAATAAAGTCTTTGTTAAAGAAAATTTTGCCAAGAGTTATTTTAAGTGGGCTACCAAACCATAATAACAGAAGACTGCAAACAAATAAAGAACCTGTAAAAAAATCTATAATGCTCATTGTATTAACTGTTGCTGTAACCTTGCAATATATTGCTGTCTTAGGTTTCTTTCTGCACAACTCCCACACCCGCCTTGCTTTCGTACGTTATCAAAATCTTGGCCATACTGATGCCGGAGAGATTCACAGTCCCTGATTTTGTCAGGGCATGGCTTAGTAAAATCAAAGAATTGCATTATTTCATCCATATAATATATTATTGCTAAAGTAAGAAAATCAATTATTATATATAGATGATAGGATATAGAAATGTTGCATACGACCCGAGGCAAGAGCTTATACGCTTGTTTACCTGGGATAGTAATGGAAAGAGAGTTGCTATTGACTCTACTTTTCATCCTTATATATTCCTAGAAAGTAACAATTCTCAAGACGCTACAAGTATCTTTAATACAAAATTAAAGAAAAAAAGCTTTAGAAATCAATTTGAAAAATCCAGATATTTAAATGAAACTAAAACAAGTAGAATTTTTGAAAATTTATCTCCCTCGCAGCAATTCCTGATTGATAATTTTTGGCAAGTAAATGAGAGTGCTGAATTCTCACAATTTCCCCTTAAACTATTTTTTCTAGATATCGAAACATATTCTGTAGATGACTTTCCAAATATCGAAACTGCCAATCATCCTATTAATATCATAACTATTTATGATACTTTAGTTAAAAAATTTGTAACTTGGGGTACTAAACCTTATCATAAAATTGCAGAGGATCAGGTTTATTTTTACTGTAAAACTGAAAGAGAGATGCTTGAAAGATTTATAAAACATTTTGAAAATGATTATCCTGACGTTGTGCTGGGATGGAATTCAGTATTGTTCGACTTGCCATATTTAATTAATAGAATTAGAGGATTGTTCGATGATGCCACGGTAGCAAGATTAAGCCCTATGCAAAGGGTACATAGTAGAACCCTCAGAGGACAATTTGGTAAGGAGCAAGTAAGATGGTATATTGACGGTATATCGTGCTTAGACTACCTAGATATTTACAAGCGTTTCTGCATGGTATTGAGAGAGAATTATAAGCTCAATAATATTACTAAAATAGAGCTGGGTGAACAAAAGATAGATTACGGTGAAACTAATTTGAGTAGTCTTGCTGATACAGATTGGGGCAAATTTGTCGAATATAACATTCAGGACGTACGACTACTTGTTAGATTAGAGGAAAAGTTACAATATTTTCAATTATTACGAATGTTAAGCTACACAGGATTAACAACAATGGAAGCTGCGATGGGTAGTATGAGCGTCATTATCGGCGCATGTGCTGTAAGGGCAAGATATAGAAATAAAAAAATACCTACTTTTATTAGAGGAGAAGACGATGGAAAGCAGAACGAGGGTGCCTACGTGAGTGAGCCAAAAAGAGGATTTCAGAAGAGTGTTGTCAGTTTTGATGCAAACAGTCTATATCCGTCTGTGATGATAACTTTAAATTTATCCCCTGAAACAAAGATGGGTGTTATAGAGAATCAAACAAAAGAAGAAGTCACAATTAGGGATACTAACAACAATATGGTTACTCTTCCTATATCTAAATTTGCTACTTTAGTGCAGCAAGAGAAACTAAGCATAAGTAAAGCTAAAGTTTTGTTTAGTCAGAAGCACAAAGGGATTATCCCTGAAATGGTTGATTTATATTACAAATATCGCGTCCAGGTGAGAAAAGATTTAAAGAAAGTCAAGAGACATCTTACCACACTAATAAAGGGGACAGCGGAATATCAAAAGACTAAAGACGAGATAAACGTTTTGAATATCAAGCAACACACGATAAAAATCTTTATTAATACAGTCTACGGGGCACTTGGCAATAAAGTTTTTCCTCTTGGAGATGATGACCTGGCTAGAAGTATTACACTAACCGGGCAGGCAGTTATTAAGCAAGGCAATATTATACTATCAAACTATATTAAGGAAAAGGCTAATCTATCAGAAGATGATATTAAGAAGGATACACCAATCATTTATAATGATACAGACTCAGTATATATCACATTACAGTCTTTAATCGAAAAAGCAGGCTTGCCATTTCTTAATAACGGCAAAATTGCACCTGAGTTTTATAAAGAAGTTGAAAATATAGAGAATTATCTCAATTCTCAGATAAAGCTCTGGTGTGAGAAGTCTCTAAATAGCCATGACAGTAGAATTATTTTTAAACGCGAAGCAATTTGTGACGTTGGTGTTTTCCTACAAAAAAAACGCTATGTTATTCATATTTTAGATGAAGAAGGTATACCTACAGAGAAATTTAAGTATACAGGTGTAGAAATAGCTAGAACAACAATGCCTGCACCAATTAAGCCGCACGCAAAAAGAATTGTTGAAACAATGTTACTAACTCAAGATCAGCAAAAGACGGGTGAGGTAATTGCCGAGACATACGATTTATTTAAAACGCTTCCTTTTAACGATATATCTTTTGTTACTGGTTTAAAGGGCTATGAAAAGTATTCTCACCGTTGCGATGGGTTTAAAACTGTCAAATCAATGCCCTTACACGTAAAAGCTGCTTATATGCACAACTTGTTATTAACGACTTTTAATATTGACAAGAAGTATGAAAAAATAGGGTCAGGAGATAAGATAAGATATTTTTATGTCAAGCAGCCTAATAAGTTTAATATTAGTGCTATCGCATACAAATATTATTATCCGGAAGAATTTGCTAATATATTTGAACCAGATCATGATTTAATGTTTGAAAAGATTATATACAGTGCTGTAGAGCGTTTTTACGAAGCAGTGAACTGGGTACCTAAAAAACCAGGTGAAGCGCTTCAATGCGATTTATTTTCACTTTTAAGTTGATTTTTTTTAAGCATCATATATATTATTGATATGAGTAATATTATTGTTTTTGTAAATCATGTCGGTCAAACCCTTATTGCAGAGCAGCTGCAAGAAACTAAGGATAATTTAAAAATTAAGAATCCTGCTATTCTGCATGTTGTTCCTAATCAAACGGGTCAACTGCAAGTTCAATTAATTCCATATTTTTTCAAGGAATTTATTGAACCTAAGGCAAGAAAAGAAGGTGCTATTTTTAATTTTGATAAGTCTAAGGTTGTTTCTAGCGAGATTAAGCTAGAACCAAAGCTTGCAGAGCAGTACAATCGCATCTTTTCTGATACCCCTGTTGCAAATGCTACATCACAGCAGGGCGGCGAAGCTTCAGTTATCAAGTTGTTTGACGAATGAAGCAAGACGAGATACTGTCAAAAGCATTTAAAGCGTTAGATGCCCTTAACCCGGAAGCTACGTTTTTATCTGAAAACGCACTCTGTAATGTTGATACTTGGTATGATACAGGCTGCTACGCTCTAAATGCTATTGTATCTGGTAAACTACGTGAAGGCGGTATCCCTAAGGGTAGAATAACAATATTTGCCGGTCCTTCGCAAACAGGTAAAACATTGCTTGTAAATAAAATTCTTGGACTAGCTCAGAAGAAAGGTATTATACCAGTAATATTTGATACTGAGTTTGCTATTGACAAGACAACCACCGCTGGTGTTGGTCTTGATCCAGATAAAACAAAATATGTACCTGTTTATACTATTGAAAATGCTCGTAATCAAATCAGTACATTTTTAGATAGTATTGTTGAGAATAATCTACAAGGTAAATTTATTATTAGCTTAGATAGCTTAGGTAATCTTGCAGGTAGTAAAGAAGTTTCAGATGTTGAGAAAGACAAGAGCGCTGCCGATATGGGCACAAGAGCTAAAGGGTTAAAGAGTATGCTAAGACTTTTAACTTATAAAGCGGGTCGCGCAGGTGTCCCTATTCTGATGACTAATCATACTTATAGCGATCCTGCATCACTGTATCCTTCACTAGTACAAAATCAAAGCGGTGGCAGTGGCCCTCTTTATATGGCTAGTGTAATTGTTCAGTTAGCTAAGAGAAATGAAAAGCAGGAAAATGAAGAGGAAGCAATCCTGCCTGAAGCTAAGAATTATAATGGCGTAACATTGAGAGCACTGACTGTAAAAAATAGATTTGTACCGCCTTTTCTTGAGGCTAGCATTAATTTGAACTATTTAACTGGTCTCGATAAGTATAGTGGCTTACTCGAGATGGCTGTTAACCATGGTTTGATTATTCAAACCGGTTCTACTTACACCAAACCAGACGGTACCAAGCTAGGTTACGCAAAGAACTTTACTAAAGATAAAAAGTTCTTTGATGAGTTAATCCCTTTGCTAGATAAAAAGCTTGAAACCGCATACAAATATGGAAACGTATCTGATGAGGTTGTGAGTGAAAAAGAATAAAGTAGTTGTTCCTATTTCCGGCGGTATGGATAGTACTGTCATTTTATATAAAGCTGTAGAGCAGTTTGGCGTAGAAAATGTTCTTGGATTATCATACGATTATGGCCAACGGCACAAAAGAGAATTAAAATTAGCAAAATACCATATTGAAAAATTAAAAATAAAAGAATGGTCTACTATTGACGTGACGTTTATCAGACAGCTTGCACCAACAAGTAGTTTGACTAATGATGATATTGATACACCTGATATAAGACAAATCGCGGGTGAGGCGCAACCTAAATCGTATGTTCCAAATAGAAATATGATTTTTTTGAGCATTGCTGCTTCGTATGCAGAAGCTGTAGGCGCTAGTGTGGTGTATCACGGTGCGACTAAAGTTGATAGTTTAGCCGGCTACTGGGATGCTAGTCCAGAATTTCTACCAACTATTAACAGTGTATTAGCTCTTAATAGAGAAATTAGAATTAGTATAGAAGCCCCGTTAATAGAAATGGATAAGGCTGATATTGTAAAAGAGGGTATTAGACTGAAAGTACCGTTTAGCAAAACATATACGTGTTATTCTGGTGAAAATTTGAGCGATGCAAATTCACCTAGCAGTGCATTGCGTATCAAAGGATTTGCAAAAGCTGGTTATATAGACCCTCTTAAATATAGACAAGATTTAAGCAATGTATGGGAAAAGTATAATTGTAGATTAATTGACTACGACACATATAATAATTAAATGTGTGGTATTTTTGGAGCGACTGAAAGAGAGCAATTTCTCACCCTCTACGAATTAAATCAAAAGAGAGGCAATTTTGCCACATCGCTCTGCTTTGTTAATAAGAAAGGCGATATGCATATTCATCGCTGGAGCGGCGTCATAGATACTCGGCAAATTAAAAAAACTCTAGATAATACAGAAGAAGAAATTGTTATGCTTGTCGGTCATACACAAGCACCTACTTCCTCGAAAAGAAAGTATTCTGCAGAAACCGCTCACCCTTTTAACGTACAAAACTATACAATAGCACATAATGGGGTTTTATCTAATTTTAATGATTTGAAGGAAATGTTTGACCCTAAATGGAAGAATCCTGTTGATAGTAGTATTATACCTTTTATGTGTACAATGTATGAAGAAGAATTTCCAAACAGTGAAAGTATAGAAGCAATTATACATACGCTAGGTAAACTGGAAGGTACGTTTGGACTATGGATATATGAATCATCGCGCAATACAATGTATCTTGCAAGATGTGGTAGTACGTTGTTTGCTAATAAAATAGAAAATAGTTTTAGCAGTGTAAAATTTAAAAACTCTGAAGCTCTGGACGAAGGGAGTTTATATCAATTGACACCTGAAGGGATTACAGCTGTAGGGGTGTTTGACTGTGACAGTCCGTTCTTTACTTAATCACCGAAGCTAAATCCACCAGCGTCAACTCCTCTATCTCTACCTATCATTCCTAGCTCCCGGGCAACCGTACCTGCGTCGTCTGTCTCTGGATAATCTTCTATTGTATCCACTTCACCCGATCCTTCGCCTTCTGCAGATTGTTTTTCTACTTGCTTTTCCTTTAGTACTCCTGCTTGCTTAAGAATATCTATTAAATCATAAGATTTTATCTTTAATTGCTGATCTTTAGGCAAGCCCGGGGTCTCGTTGTATTCTTTTATAGCGTTTTTAAGTACACCTAAAATTTCTTTTTCGTTAATATCTTCGTCAGGCAGCCCAAAGACTAAAGCCTTCAGCTTCTTATTCTCAATAGCTACCGATTTATCTATTTCATATACAGTTTCTGTCTTTACTGGCTTAGCCTCTGGAGCAGATTTTGCACCATCTTCTACAGCTTTTTCCACTTCTTTAGGCTGCGCTACGGCATTACCATGTTCATCTATATCAATAACATCAAGTAAATTATTAACTATTCTAGCTGTATAGCCTGCAACAGTTGATCCAATTTTTAGTTCGTCTTTTATTAAATTAATTAACTCAACCTTGAATTTATCTTTTGAACCAGGGTAAAATAGTTTATATTCCATACCATTAGATGTATGTGTTACAGGTTTGAACAGCTTGGTTTCTATACTGTTAATTAATGAATCAATTTTTTCGTCCGGTAACCCCTTCAAGCCGTAACCACCACCAGCACCCTGACGGGGATCAGATTTAAATTTTAACTTATCAACAGCATATTTTGCCATTTCATCTAAATGCTTTGAATATGCCTCAAAAATAAATTTACTATCATTGTCCATAGTACTTGATTATTTATAAGAAATCATTATAATTTCATGTATGATAGGGGTTTTTTCAGTAAGTCCGTTAGAGGGAAACTGTTTACTAGAGAAGACATTGCCAAAAAATAGTAATTTAACCCTTAATATTCAATATAATAATAAAGTCATAGGACTTAGTAAATTCTATAATAGTATAATAGAAGATGCAAAGAACGACAAATATGAGGTAGTTATTTGCTGTCATCATGATGTTTCTTTAAGATTCGCGAATCTAGAAGTTGCTGCTAAAGATGCTTTAATGAATTTTGATGTTGTTGGTGTCGCAGGAGGGCGCGTACCTTCGATTATAGAGAAAAATTTATGGCATTGGATGATGCCCAGTTCTAACTACAGAGGTATAGCTGCTCACGGAGATAAAATTGATAATATGTTTGTTACATCTTTTGGCCCTACCCCTGCATCGGTTGATGTATTAGACGGGGTATTTTTAATGTTCAATACTAAAAAGGTTAGAGATTCTGGTGCCAGATTTGATGAAAGTTTTATGTGGCATCATTATGATATAGATTTTAGCTTGACTTGTAGAAAGCATAATCTTAAATTAGGTGTATGGCCTGTACTAGTATATCATCAGAGTCCAGGGTTAAGAGACCTAGAGGATAAGGAATGGGTAAAAAGTAATAACTTTTTTAAATTAAAATGGAAGTAAAAACAAAAAAACAATTAGATTTAGATTTTTATGAAAATGTAGTGATATACAACTCGCTCATTAACCCTGATTATCTTTCATCTATTATAGATTCGCTCGATGTTAGGTATTTTAAAAATAAAGATATTAAAAATATCATTTCAATTATTATTAAATTTTTTCAAGAGAGAGGAACAACGCCCACTCATACCGAACTTAAGGCCTATCTTATTAACGATGAGCTCAAGACAAGCTTCAAGAACGTTGTTAATTTGTTTGTAGATTTAGATAAAAAATTTGAAAAAAATGAATTGGTAGATAACACAGAATTGTTTTTAAAAGAAAAAGCAGTATACCATGCATTGTTAGACGCGGCCGATAAATTAGATTCTAAACAATTAAATACAGCTGACCTTCTTACTAAGATAGAAAAAGCTGTTGGGATTAACCTATCTCAGCATATGGGTATAGAATTATTTAATGATATAGATTTATTTATTAAAGATCTTCATAGCGAAGAACCACATATCAAATCTGGCTGGAAATGGTTAGACGGTAAACTTGGCGGAGGTTTTCTAGAAAACGGTAGAGCTCTTTATGTATTTGCAGGTGAAACGAATGTAGGGAAAAGTATTGTTCTAGGAAATATTGCTACAAATATTGCCCTGGATGGAAAGACAGTATTACTAGTTTCTCTTGAAATGAGCGAAATGATGTACGCGAGAAGACTATCATCTTCTATAACCAGTATACCTCTTAGCCATTTAAAATCGGAATCGGACAATTTAAAGCAATTAATTACACAGATAGCTTCTGGCAAAAGCTCTAAGATTATTATTAAAGAGTTCCCGCCCTCCACACTAACACCACATCAATTAAAGGCTTTTGTTAAGAAGCTTATTCAAAAAAATATTAAACCGGATGCTATTGTGTTGGATTATTTAAATCTTTTACACAGCCCACTCGGTAATAACAGCTATGAAAGAGTTTTATATGCGGCACAACAAGTACGGGCTTTGAGTTACGAGCTAAACTGTCCAATTATTTCAGCTACACAGCTGAACAGGTCTGGTTATAATGTTGATAACCCCGGTTTAGAAACAATATCTGAGAGTATAGGTCTTGCAACCACTTCAGATGCAATTATATCTATTTGGCAAAAAGATGAAGATAAAGAACTTGGTATTATTAATATAGGTATGACAAAGAACCGATTTGGGCCTAATTTTGGCAGTATTGCATTAAAAATCGATTATAATACATTACAGATTACAGAAGACGATACTATTAACGAAAGCGAAGAGGCTAGAGAATTTACTAAATCGCTCGCTAATTTAAGTTCTACGTGATTTTCACCCCACCACAAATAAATTCATATAGTTTTAGATTGTATGAATTTCAACAATATACATCAAGAAGAAACAGATCACTTATTTAGATCTTATTGTAGTTTTGTCTGTATTGCGTTTAATAAGAAATATAACCTTGCAAATATTTTATTATTATTTTTACAGAACAAAAATTTAAAAAGTTTATTTAAGTCACTATTAGATGTTGAAAGCGATGTTCTTGCAGTTAAAATGTTCCTTGAGTTTGATCCTTCATTATGTAAAAGCAAATATATAATGAAGTATCTAAACACTCATAGAGCAAAATGATTTCAGAAAAAATAATTTATAATCTCTTTTTAAAGGTTTCCAGGTCACAGGCTGGTCTACCCTACAGACTTAGAAAGCAATGGCATGGTTTTGAGGAGACGCCCCACTATCAACATGTATTAAGACTAAAAAACTTTTTCTCTCGCAACAAAAGTGTTGATATAAATGATTTTTTCTCTGCTCCATATACAATATATCCAGGCGAAAGTGGGTTTGATCTACCATTTTACTCATCACCCAAAGCAATAAAGATATATACTTTAGCTCAAAAAAAGAAGCTTTTATTGGAACCTGATGATAATTATCATTTACAAAGTATTACTAAAGGTTTAAAATATATTTTTCGATACTGCAAAGAAAAAAATATAAAAATTTTTCAGTATCCAGAATATAGGGAAGGTATTCACCCTGCTTTTATTTCACATTTAAAAGAAAATCGAGTCAGTATATACAACATGTTTGCTTTTGAAAATTTTGATAAATGGTTAAGAACTGTTGACTCTGATATACTTCATTTTATTCTTGGAGATCTTTACAATAACTTAGATGTTTTTAGGACTAAGTTTCTGACAAGTAAGTATGCTAAAAAATTATCTACAGTAGGATTAAAGAAAATATCGGAAAAATAAAAAAAATAGTTGATTCTTTTTTCGAATACATTATTATATATACATGAGCGTAATTACCAAATCAATGTTTGAAAGCATTAAAAGTGCTTTAGTAAAAAATAACACCCAACCTTCCCGTAATAAGGATATTTTAAAGTGTGAGGTAGGCAATACATATACAGTCCGATTGTTACCGAACGCTACTAATCCTGAAAAAACATTCTTCCATTATTATACTTTTGGATGGACCAGCTTCTGCACTGGCCAATATGTTTCTGCTATTAGTCCCTCTAGTTTTGGTGGCCGTGATCCTATTGCAGAATATCGCTACAAAGTATTAAAAACTGGCACCGAAGAGGAAAAAAACAAAGCAAGAGCTATTATTCGCTCCGAAAAATGGTTGGTAAATGCTTATATTATCAACGATCCAGTTAATCCCGATAATAATGGCAAAAATATGATTGTTCGTTACGGTAAGCAGCTTCATAAGATTATTATGGATGCGATTGAAGGAGAAGGTGCAGAAGATTTTGGTCTTAAGATATTTGACCTTTCTGAAAAAGGATGTAATCTTAAGATCAAGGTTGAGCAGCAGGGGGATTATCCCACATATGTTAGCAGCAAGTTTACACCTGCTAAAGCTATTGAAGGACTCGATAAGTCTAAATTTGATAGTATCTACAAAGGAATTATTGACCTGGACACTGTTTTCCCTGTTAAGAGCTGTGATGACCTCAAGATTATGCTCGATGAGCATTATTTCTGTAGTTCATCCGAACAGTCTGAGTCAACTGCTGCTGCACCTACCAAGAGTAATAAGAATGCCCCGACAGCTTCAGCAGAAGATTTGCTGGAAGATGATACAGTCAAGCAGCTTTTGGCGGATATTGAAGATACAAAATAATGTCTGATATTATTAATCTTGACCCTAATGCTGATCCGCATGCCAGGGAAGTGGTTCTTAATTTGCTCGGTGCAACATTATCTGAATTAAGAGATATCGATAGAGCTGTTGTTGGTTCTTCTCGTAATATATCTGCGTTAAAAACAGATTTAAAAAATGTTTTTACACAGCCAGGTCCGCAGTCAACAACAGTTGCAGCCGGTTTAAATATCCAACAACCACCTCCGTTAACCCCTGTTCCTATTCAAGTTGCCGCAGTCAACACTACACAACAAGTAGAGACTATTCAAGAGGATCCAAATCAACTAGTATTTGATTTTAATAAAAAAATTACACCAGATGATGTTATTGACAAGTTAGATAGAATTTTAGACAAATTAGATTCAGTTATTAGTTTAATTAAAAAAAATTAATATTGCAATCTATTGTTAGCTAATATAATCATATTGTGAATGTATTCATACCCAATAAAAAATTGTTTTTAAGTGGGTTTTTGTCACCATTATCGAAAATAAATGATAGTTGTGTTGTATGCATAAAGGATTCAGGTCTTAACTGTACCGTTTGTACAGCTGACTCGTCTATCATTCTTAATGCGCAATATAAGCTTAATCTTGATATTGATAATACATTATGTTTGAACATTGCTGATGTAAAGAAAGTTATAAAAGCTTTTGAATGTATCAGCGGGGATACATTTACTTTTAATGTTGATAAAAACAATATTAACTATTCCGGGCCAGAAGTTAATTTTAAATATCATTTACTAGAAAACGGAATTATAACACAACCTAAGCTTAATATTGATAAAATAGATTGTTTAGAATTTCCTATCTCTTTTGTTGTTCAATATAAAACTTTAATAGAATTATTGAGAGGTAGTACCTTTGCAACTGAAAGTAACAAGCTTTATCTGTATTCTAAAGATAATAAGATTTACGGTGATCTGACTGATAGAGCAAGACACAATATAGATAGTTTTTCTATACCATTAGCTGAATACACTGGCGTAGAATTAACAGATATATGCTTGAACTTTGAATTAATCAGAATAATTAGTAGTGTGAGGGTCAAGCAGTTAGAATGTAAGATTAATCCCAAGCTTGGTGTTATTGTTTTTCAATTAAATGACGAGACAATAAAAACAAGATATATTGCCTCTTCACTGGTAAAATGAAAACGCCTAATAATAAAATTAGAACGCCTAGCTATTTTATGAAGAGGCTACGTGACAACGGTTTTATTGTTTTAAGAATATTTGATAGATATGGAAAGCACGATCCTAGGAGATGGACAGTTCTAGTTGACCCTGGGTTGGCTTCTGTTTTTATCACCTGTTTTTCAAATAAAGATTTTAACGGTGATTTAATGTTTGAACTAAATGATGGCGGTATTAGATTTAATAAAAACTATAGCATTAAAACCGATAGTATAGAAGTAATTATCACCTATTTGTTAGATCGCGGTATTAACAATAATCCTCACAACAGCCCGTATTATGTGCAAAGACCTAAATATTCTAGTGAAAAAACCTGATAAAAATAAAGACGATAATATGGACAAAAAACCTAAAATAGCTAATGTTGAAAAAAAGCAAATAGAAGATCTGCTAAAATCTAGTCTTCAGGACTTTTTGCTACGTAAATCGACTATTGGTTCGGAAAAAGCTAAAAATGTTCAAAATCTTGTTTCTCTCATTACAGAATATTTGAGTGCATTTATAGTAATTGGTTATGATGTTTCTGGTGAGCCTGTTAACCTGATACATGCAACTAATCAAATGGATGCTGATGCTCTAAGTGCTGCAATTAATAAATTTATTATCCATTCAATTCAAAATAACGACAAGTGAAAACGGTTTTAATCTTTGGCAAAGGATTTATCGGTAGGGGATTAGAAAAGTTTTTACTCACAAAAAATGTTTCGGTAGAAGCGTATAGCCATGCAGAGTTAAATTATTCTGATCCTGTTTTATTACAGCAATTTTTAAAAGATAGATACTCTAATTATGAAGTTGTAATTAATTGCTCTGGTTACACAGGCTTGCCTAATGTTGACGGGTGCGAAAGTAATAAATCAGATTGTTGGTTTAGAAACGTTATTGTTCCTAGGAATATTGTTTTAAGTTCTAATATGTTCGAATTACCAGTATTTCAAATTAATAGTGGGTGCATCTATACCGGATACGAGAAACATTTTTCGGAATTAGATGAGCCTAATTTTGGATTGTTTAATAATGAAAGTAGTTTTTATAGTAAGACAAAGCATGCTTCAGAGACTATTTTTAAGAATTGTCTTGTTTACAGCATTAGAATTCGCATGCCGTTTGAAGGTTCATTGGATAAGAAAAATTATTTATATAAACTCTACAAATATAATAGCTTGATAAGCTCTCCGAATAGTTTAACTAGCACGGAAGATCTTTATAATTTTCTATTAAAATTTATAATACTTAGGAATACAATTGTTCCCGGGCCTATAAACGTTGTTAACGAAGGGTGTATGGAGGCTAAAGATATTATTGATATATTTAAAAAACATAATGTTATTAACGAAAAATGGAATTTTATTAATTTGGAAAATCTTAATACTGTCGCAAAAAGAAGTAATTGTATTTTAAGTACAGACAAAATTAAATCAGTCAATCTTCAGCTACCTGATGTACTAGAGTCCCTTGAAAGAGATATTAAAAAATTTGCATCTTTACTTTAATAAAAATTTACCTACTAACCGCGGAATTTATGCTGTTGAAAAAGGTCAATTTATTGGAGAGTTTTTTGTCTATATAAAAACTCTAGATAACGGGGAATTCTCTTTTTTGAGCTTACCAAAAATGAATAAAAGAAACGTTACCTCGGAGTCTTTTAATACAGGTCTTAAGAATAAGATTATTGTTTTTATTGAAAAATTACCAAAGCCTATATACAGATTATGCTGTCAGCAGTATAATAAGTCTGTTGATAAGCAGAAATAGCATATAAATATAGTATGGACTTTGTCAGACCAATAAAAATTACTAGCCCTATTAGCGGTCAACCAGTCGAACCTAAAATTGTAGAGCGGGTTTACGAAGGCAAGCTTTACAAAGAAGCGCATTGGATTGACCCGGCTAGCGGTACCTTTATTCGTAAAGGTATAATTAGCGTGGAAGATATAAAAAAGTAATTGATTGTTCATAGTTTTACTTTAAACTTAAATAGTGGTATTATTAACTGAAGATTACATTATATCTAAGTTTTATCAGTACGCTGGGAATCCTAGGTACAATAGACTTTCTAAATCGTATAATGGTGGTTGTCCCACGTGTAGAGAGGGCACCTCGTGGGGAAAGAAGAGGCGCTTATACTACGTAACTAGAAAAAATTTAATATTTTGTCATAATTGCGGTTTAAGTATGCGCCCGGCTAAATGGATACAATCTGTTTCTGGTCTTACATATGGAGAGGTCTTAAAAGAAAATAGTGGATTTCAGACAGAAATAAATTTAAGTGAAACAAATAACGAACCTGAAAAGATTGTTAATCAAGAGGAATTACCTCTAGATCCTATTAATTTATTGGACCCTTCTCAAGTAAGTTTCTATAGCAATGATAGTATAATTAAAGATGCTTTATCATTAGTTAGAAAAAGACGTTTAGATACAGCAGTCAACAGACCTAAGACGCTTTGGATTAGCTTAAAAGATAAAATTCATAGAGATAGATTGGTTGTACCGTTTTACGACATAGATGAAAAAATCGTTCACTATCAGTCGCGTACTATAAGGGAAAATAAATATAAAAAATTTCCAAAATATCTATCTAAATTAAATAGCGAAAAAAGTCTTTTTGGAATTAATAGCATAAGCGAAAAAATTCCTTATCTGTTTATAACGGAAGGTCCAATCGATGCCTTTTTCATTGAAAATGGAATAGCTGTTGCAGGTATTAATGAAAGTAGTGATTTAGTATTTACAGATAAACAAAAATCACAAATAGCTGCTTTTCCGTTGCATGAAAAAATTTGGATATTGGATAATCAGCGGAATGATAAGGCTAGTAAAAAGAAGACTAACATCTTACTTAAGAAAGGTTATAAGGTTTTTATATGGCCGGAGAAAACAAAACATTTCAAAGACTTAAATGAAATGGCTATAAATCTAAAGATAGATAAAGTTTCTACAAAATTTATACTTGAAAATACCTTCTCCGGTATTAAGGGTAGTTTATTATTGTCTAACCTAGATTAACCTTCTTCACCAGAAATAAGATAACCCTTTAACGATTCATTTAGAGAGCTCAACTCCATAGCTACTCTAGCTAATCTCTTCTTCTCACTGTTAGATATTTTTTCAAACAATGTATCGCACCCTGCTGCGGCTAATTGAGACTGTACACTATTACCATCGACTCCGTTGATAAAGGCTATAAACTTTTCAACCTCCTGTATCCAGCCTGCTAATGTTTTCTTTTGTGCCGCGTTATGTGCGCCTCTAACTTGGTCGACACCTTGAGGAGGTGTCTGTGCGTCCAAAGTCGCGGGATCTGTACCAGGATCTAGTTCTGCTTGCATTGCGCCAGAATCAGTTTTAATTTGTTGTTTTTCTTCGTCTGCTTCTAATATACTTAAAAATCGTCTTTCAAACAAATTGGGCTTTTCAAACAAGTTCATAATATTATTTATTATTTATGGAGAAGATTAAATATATATATGATTAAAAAAGTCAGTACACTCAATGAAGATTCGCAAATGCTTTATAATAAATGGGTTAGAGGTATCGCTACAAGAGAATTACAACCAGAAATAATTACATTATCTGATATAGTAAATAGATTTCGTAATAATAATAAAGCTCCTAAAAAGCTACCTTATCCTTTGGATAGTGTAGTAGACTTTTTAGGCGATATATTTGTTAAGTGTGCTGACTTAAGACGTACCTTGGCGCAAGGCGTTGTGAGCCCTTTAATTAAAGACAAAGCGTCAAAAATTAAAACAGTTAGAGATTTAAATAAAAAAATAGAGAGAATACAGCAGCAAATATTTGATTGTACTGAAGATCTCAATAAATTACTTGAAAAGTAATATTTTGGTTTTAATATATATTAATGGCTAAAAAGATATTACAAAGCTTTGGTCTTACCTTTTTAATTAGCGCTATTCTTGCTTGGCCGTTGACATTTCTAGGCGTTAGCTTTATTAGTGGCGTTCTTTTTTTCAGCGCAGTTCAATTCGTAGGGTTTTATTTTTATAGAGAAATACAAGAGCGTAAACTGCTTTTAGAGCAGCAAAATTTTATTTTAGCTAGAGAAGCCGAACTAAGTAAGCAGGGGTCAGAGGTTATATGTCCCTGTGATAGACAGGTTAAATGCTTTGTTCCTATAAAGCTAAACGAGAGAAATGAATACGTATGCCCAGGTTGCAACAAGGATGCTAATGTTAATGTATTATTAAAAACTGTTTTGGTCACTACCCCTATAATTGAGTCTGCTGAAGATGTGATAGCAAATAATTTAAAGGAAAAAAATGGAAGTAATTAATGTACCTGCAAGCCAAGTATTACCTGTATCAGGGTATGTGGCACCACCTTCTATAGCACAAGTTAAGAAAGAAGCAGAAGAATTCTTTTTTTCAAAAGGATTATTAGCACACAAAATCTATAAAAATGCATACACTAGCTCACTCGCTGATTCACCGTCATCAGAACAGTTTATTCAAGACTTTTTTAACGTTTTAGAAAATTCAATCAAGACGCAGATAAAAAACAACAATCAAGATGTTTCTATATCTATAAAATTAGTTTTTGATACATTGAGAAATAGTTTTAATATTTTATCCGCTCTTGGAGTAAAAATTGATCCAATTACGTTTTTTGCCACGCTGGTAGCGTTTATTTTAAGTAAATTAAGATAGTTGTTGCGTATGTTTATTTTTTCATCTATTATGATGAAATGAGCAATACAATCCAAATTAACTGTAAAGATAAGACCATTTCCATGAAAAAAATCGAATATGCTAGATGGCTTTGTCTTATAGAAGCAATTGATCTTGTTGAAAAAAAAGCTGAAGAACTTAAAGCGGACTTAATAGGTGATGACTTCTGGGTTAAGCCTTTAGCTTTTCAGAAGTATATAGACCACAGATTAGAGACTATGGTGATTGATGTAGATAGAGAAGAATTTAATATACCTACTATGGTTTCTATACAATCCAACAAAGACCTTGTACCTGTTAATGTTGAAGTACAGGAAACAGAAGATCAGTCTGAAGAAGAGTTTGAGCCTACTGAAAAAGATTTGTCTGTGCTGACTATGGTTTAATAGTAGCCGCCGTAAATTTCTGTATTGTTCACAGACATGTCAAAGATATTTTTACTGCTAAATTTATCTGAACTTTCTGGATAACTAGAAGGCCTTGGGCTATATGTAACATCGTTAGGTAGGTTTGTTGTAATAGTTCCATATCTTTCATTATCGTAGACTTGGTTGCTACCCTTTTCTTGAGGCAGATTAGGTTCAAAAGAATAGTCAAATCTCTTTGCCTTTAATAACCATACATAATGGCCCATTAAAGGATTTATTTGTGAATTCTCTTGATCTAAACGCTCTGTAATTTCATACATCTTTCCATCACGGTCTCCTGGTCGTGAGTTTCCGTATTCTGCTAGCTTAAATACATCACCGGCTTTAGGTTCAGCATCAGGTGGAAAAGTAGCGTAAAAAGAACTTATGTGCATGTACGCGGTACATGTTTCATCACTCATATAGCCAAATTTACTAAGTATAAGGGCATTCTCAGATAACTGTATTGCCATAACAACATCTTTTGGATCTTCAAATCTAGAAGTAGGCTGCTCCCCATATACGTTATCAGCAGATAATAAATTATAGCTATTTCTATAATATTTTACTTTTTGACCATACAAATCTAATTGTTCACGCCAGTAGTTGCTATATAACTGTCTCTCACATTCATTATTATCTTTCTCTGTAAACCTTAACGTACTTGTTGTATATTTTAATGGATAGGTTCTAATGCAGTTTGTTCCGGTATATCTATCGACACTCATTTTTGAAGAATATAACCTCCCAGGTTGTGGTCAAACTTTAATAAAATGCCTGTATTACCTAGAGATTTTGGTGTGTTTGGGTTGACCCTAGAAATACCGTATTTAGTGCAAATTTTTTGGATTTCATCTTGAGATAAAGCCTTTCTATTTGTATTTGAAGTTCTTAAATCATTCATAGCTTGTATAGACTTTGGATCTACTTTGTGCATATCAGGAACCGTTTGCGCGTGCTTTCTGAATCCAGGATCTTTTATAACTTTACGGTGACGTTGTGTTGGCTTGAGCTCTGTTAGCGTTCCTTGATTCCAAGTTGTTATTTCCTGAATTAATATATTATTAAATATTTTTTCGAAAATACTCACATATTATTTATAATAAAAAAGCCGTCATAAGACGGCTTTTCTACTTTTATGTAAGGTTCTTTATTTAAAGAAATCGCCAGCCTTGTAACCTGGTGCGTTTACTTTATTGTTCTTGCCTTGTAAGGAATGACCCTTACTATCAGGTAGAGCAGAAGGCTTACCATCCATTGTTACACCTTTGGTGTCACCGGAAGCCTTGGAGCTCTTAGCATGGCCAAGCTTACCTGGAACTTTATTGTTCTTGCCTTGTAGGGATTGACCTTTACTATCGGGAAGTTCTTCTAATTCCGTGGCTTCACCAGCAACAGCTTCTTCATCTTCATCTTCATCTTTCTCTTTCTTGTCGGCCTTACTCTGTTCATCTTCGTCGGAGCCAGCTTCTTCAGCGCCAGCTTCTTCAGCGCCAGCTTCAGATCCTTCTACATCTTCTTTATCTTCGCCGTGTTCTTCAGAGCCACCTAGTACATCGCCGAGCATATCATGTAGCTTCTGAGCAACATCGCGAGGAAGAGTTACTGTAACATCTTCGTGTTCACCGCCAAGGTCTTCAGCTTTATCAGCCTCAGCACCCTCGGGGCCGGCTTGAATGCCTAAATCAAAGGCATCATCCTTCATTACATCTTCGTAAAGTCTATCAAAAATTGATTTGCTCATATTATTATTTATATTCGCTGGATCCTTTTTTTCAAGAGCCGTAGAAAATTTTTGTGGCTCAAAATGATTATTTTTTTTAGCAGTTTTTGGATCCACTATATCTTTACTAAACCCTTCTGCAGCCTCTGGGCCAGTATTTTTTAAAGAAAAAGCATTTTTATCACTTCCCTTAGAGGTAATTTTCTTAGTATCTATTTTTTTATCCTTAGCAGAGGCAAAAGTATTCAAAGTTTTAACAGTCTTCTCTTCAACGACATTTTGCTTTATTTCAGGGCTTTTTTTCATAGCCTCGTAAACTAACCCTATATCCTTTATACTTTTTACTCTTGTCATATATATGTATTTATATTATTAATAAATAAAATATGGGAGATAAAGAAAAATATTATCTAGGCAACGAAAGGCTTCCTACTACCAGCACGAAGTTTGAGTACACCCCGGATATGATAAACGAGCTTAAAAAATGCAAAAAAAACTTATTGCATTTTGCTGAAAACTACTTCTTTATCATTAATTTAGATAGAGGTAAAGAAAAAATTAAGCTATACTCTTGTCAAAAAAGAGTTTTAAGAAGTTTAAGAGATAGCCGTTTTATAATATTGCTATCTTCTAGACAGAGCGGCAAAACAACACAAATGACTATATATTGCCTTTGGAATGCATGCTTTAACGATGATCAAAGAATATTAATTGTAGCTAATAAAGAGCAGACAGCAAAAAATATATTTAAAAGAATAAGAATGGCATATGAGATGTTGCCTAACTTTATAAAACCTGGAGTAGTAGAGTATGGTCAAACTAGCATGACACTCACCAATGGTAGCAGCATAGGTATCAGTACAACCAGCAGTGATGCAGGTAGAGGCGACAGCTGCAATTGTTTAATTTTAGATGAGCTAGCCTTTATCGACAATCATATAGTTGATAAATTCTGGGAATCTGTTTACCCTATTATTAGTAGTTCTAAGAAAAGTAAAATTTTTATAGCTAGTACTCCTAATGGTACGGATAATCTTTTTTACAGATTGTTCAAGGGAGCTGAAGAAGGTGATAATAACTGGAAAGCAGAAAGAATTGATTGGTGGGAAATACCAGGTCGTGATGAAAAGTGGAAACATGATACAATTAAAACATTAGGCAGTCTCGAGACATTTTCACAAGAATTTGGAAATGAATTTTTGCATGGTGGTGAAAGTAGTCTCAACGAGCAACTATACAATTCCTGTTTAAGGGATTGTAGGGAGCCTGAATTTATTTTTGAAGAAGGAAAATATTTACTGTGGGAGGAGCCTAGGGAGGGAAGACTCTATACCGTTGGTGTTGATGTTAGCGAAGGTGTAAATGAATGCGCTAGTGTAGCGCAAATTTTAGATATTACAGATTTATCGCATGTAGAACAGGTTGCAGTTTTTCATACTCGCAACACACCACCATTTCAATTTACCTCAAAACTTTTAGATATTTTAAATCAGTGGGGAAGACCCCCGGTTTGTATAGAGAGAAATAGTTGCGGTGCTCAGGTAGTAGAGCAGTTAAAATTCACACACGGGTATGAAAATATTGTTTCATGGGGGGCTAAGGCGGGTGACAAAACAGAATTCAAAAGGGTGGGTATTCTTTCACACACAAATACAAAATACAGAGGTATTACTAATATGAGATATTGGGTAAATGAGTTAAAAGCTATAAAATTCAGAGACATTAATACATTAAAAGAATTTAAAACTTTTATAAGATACCCTAATAATACCTGGGGTGCTAGGCCAGGTGCAGATAGCTATGATGACCGTGTTATGGCCTTGGTTTGGGCATTAATAATTTTAGAAAATGAATTATGTAGTAGATATTTTGATGTTGTAAAGCTTGATGATTGTGATAGGCCTCAAGTTTTAAAATCTCTTGATTATGGAATTAGAGGTGTAATTAGCCCCTTAAGTTTATATAGTAACGAGAAAGATTCTGGTATAAACACGGCATTACCGACTATATTTCAAGAAGACGCAGCTTCTGCTGACCTGGAGATGGACGATTTAAGAAGACAAGGCTGGTACTTGCCAGGTGAATCTTATTTTGATAAATAACATATGGCTACTTCTCCAAATCAGCTTCCTATTTTTCAAAGCCCTCTAAACAAACAGAGAAAAGATAAATTTATATGTGTTTTAACTATTCCAAGAATTTTGAGGGATGAGGTTAAAGATATAGCAAGAAGAAATTCTTCTATAAATTTCGATGCATTACAATTTAGTATCTTTGGTGCTGTTGCCCCGCCTATAGAAATTCCTCCTGTAGGTATACCATATGCAGGGCAAACATTAAAGGTTACATCTTATGCGCGTCCATCATTCCCAACATTAAAGGTAGATTTTACCGTAGATAACTGGTTTAATAACTATTGGGTAATATACAAGTGGCTTGAAGTGTTTAATGATCCTAAAATAGGTATCTTTAGCCCTCAGGACAAAGAAGTTGAATCTAGAACTGGTGAATATATGACAAATATATCTATATATGGTTTAGACGAATATAATAACAAAACAATTCAATTTGATTATATTAGATCATTTCCAACTGCCTTACAAGGCATAGAATATAATGATAGGGATGCTGACGAAATGGTATGTAGTTTTAATTTTGCTTACCATCAATTAAAGGTTTCTCTATTACCTGTAAATTAATTTGTAGACTTTTTTTATTTTTTTTGAAAAAGTTAAACATAAGTAATATAAATATTAACGTATGAGTAACAATTCCCTTGCAGGAGATAATAACTAAAATATATGGCAAGAACAATTCAAAGCCCAGGAGTTGAAATTCGTGAGGTTGATCTTTCCTTAAGACCAGTAATCACACAAGGTACTAGCGTTTTTGTCGCTGGTTTCTCCAATCAAGGCCCTATCGACGAAGTTTTACAGCCAGCAAGTATTAGTGAGTTTGAACAAATCTACGGTACACCGACAAATGCTGCTGAGAGATATTTTTATCATACAGTAAAAGCTTCCCTACAAGCCCCGGTTCAATTAAAAGTTACAAGACTACCCTATGGTGAAGCTAAGGGCGAAGGGTTTAATGCATGGAGATATAGTGCATTAGTTTATCCTGTTATCTCTCTGACAACCGACAAAGTAGGCTTATCTTCCGTAGAATTAAGAAGTCTTAGCGGTTCTAATGCATATTATCTAAAATCGCCAACACATCTTGAACTTACTTTAGAACAATATCAAAATTTAATTAACAATAATATCTCTTGGGAAAATTTTGCTGGAGGTTATTTTGATTCTCCTAGTAGTATCTCTTATGAGACAATTGGTAATGCAGGTTTAGTTATTCTAAACAAATCTCAAGTTTCGAATAATAATAAATTCGAAGGCTATTATGTTGCTATTACTGATAATGCAAATGTAAATCCTGCCACACCTTTTGACGGTATTAACGGTATTAAGTCGATTGGAGCTAATTTACCTTCAATAAACAGCTTTATAAGCGTACCTACAACAAGACTTAATTTTCCATTGACGGCAACTAAGTTTGGCGATGGTAGTAGTATTAGTGAAATCATGGAAAATGCTGCTACATTTGATATTTCTCCAGCCTCGTTCAGTGATACACTTACAATTGGTGTATTTAAATTGAGACAGAGTGTATTTTCTCCTGATGTTATTTCGCTGGATTATGTTTTAGCTGAAAAATATATTGGCTCTTTAGATTACTATAGGCAAATTGCTGATCCAAATGGCGGCCCTGCAGCAGCCTTTTATATTGGTAATGTAACAGAAAGATCACCCAATATCAAGGTCTTGGTAAATCCATGGATTTCTAATCAAGGTAGAAATACCTGGCTTGGTAGTGATGGCAACCCCACAAAGACAGTAAGGGTCACTAACAAACAAGGGGCTATTCCGTTAGCATTACCTGGTTATACCGAAACCGCTAAAAGTTATATAACCCGTATTGGTGCTGCTTCTGCTATCAATGGTACAAACTTATCCGACCTATTAACCACCACAATGGAAGGTAATAAGTTGTTCCCATTAGGCGTTTATACTGATACAGTAGTTTCTAATAAAAATATCGGTAATCTACCACAGAAGCTTGAAAGAGCTTTCGAGCTTGTTGAAAATCCTGACCTATACAATATTAATCTAGTACCCGAAGCCGGTCTAGGTACTATATTTGTAAGCGTAGCAGAGCAAGCATTTAACAACAATTTGCCTGTTTCGGCTTGCGGACCTTACCATGAAAATACACCGGTAAATAGTCTTAGCGGATTGTTCATTACTAATAATGAGCTCTTGGGTGAAGAAGGATCGAGAATCAGATCTAATTATAATGCAGTTGCAAGTATAATGGTAAATGCTGCACAGAATCAAAGAAAAGATTTCCTTGTAATCCTGGACGCCTTGAGACATATATTTGTTCAAGGCGAAAACCACAAGGTTTTAAGCAACAAGAAGATTTATAGCCCTAATGCTGGTGTTGGAGTCGATCCTAAAGCTTCAGACTACACTCCCACGAGCTTTAGTCAGCATATCTACTGGCCATTAAGACATCAATTTAGCTTAATTGATTCTAGCTACGCTTGCAGCTACGCTACTGTTGCTCAAGTATTAGACCCATCATCTAATCGTCAAGTCTGGGTACCTTTCTCTGGGTTTGCAGCAGCCGCTATGGGTAATACTGATGCTAACTTCCAGCCCTGGTTTGCGCCTGCTGGATTTACAAGAGGCGTTCTATTAGGAGTAAATGATTTAGGTATGTATCCTAAGCAAAAACAACGTGATCAACTGTACAAGATAGGCCTGAACCCTGTGCCGTTCTTCCCCGTTGAAGGGTTTGTAATCTTTGGTCAGAAGACCTTGCTTAAGAAGCCAAGTGCATTTGATCGTATTAACGTACGTAGATTGTTCTTAGATCTAGAAGTTGCAACTAGAGATACCGTTAAATATTTCGTATTCGAACCAAATACACTATTTACAAGAACACAAGTTGTAAATACACTTACACCTATATTTGATAATGCTAAGAATACAGAGGGATTATATGATTATCTAATCATTTGCGATGAGCGTAATAATACACCCGATGTAATAGATCAAAATGAATTGAAGGTCGATATTTATCTTAAGCCAGTACGCGCTGCAGAGTTTATCTTAGTAAGCTTCTATGCAACTCGTACCGGTCAAAACTTCCAGGAGTTACTAGCGTAACAATAAAGGAGAATAAATAATTTTATGGCAGACGTAAAACAACTTATTGCAGATTTTTACAGAGTAGCTTCCGCTAGAGACTTCCAGCGTGATATTCAATTTCGTGTATTGAGTATTACCCCTGGCGGTACAACAGTAACATTTGATGAAAATGATCTAGTATATGCAAAGGCTGCGTCGCTACCCGCGCGCTCTATTACAGCAGTAAATGCAAAATATATGGGATTAAATTTTAATCTACCAGGTGTTGCTACATATCCCGGTAGTGAAGGTTATATACTTAATTTCTATAATGATGCTAAGAATAATCTTCGCCAGAAATTTGAAGATTGGACACGTGATACCTTTAATGATGCTAACAGCACTGGTAATTACTTCACCCCAACACAATCGAGTACAATTGACTTAGTACAGCTCGATACACAAATGAACAGGGTTGCGCAATATCAACTTGTTGGTGTTAGTATTCGCAATGTCGGTGCAATCGAATATCCAATAGGCGATGGTACAGGGCAGATTGTCAATTTCCCAGTAACTCTTGCTTATCATTACTTTACTCGTAAGCAAGTTTCTTAATAGAAAATTAAATTTGCCATAAATATTTGAATGGCATTATCTAATCCAATTACCGACGCTTTTCAGGGCTTAGCATCTAATACAGTTGGTATTGGTAGAGGAATAAACCCCTTAAGTCAGCCACAAATTACAGACATTCTCGGGTTTAATATACCTGGCGTCCCATTAATCAGTACAAGAGATTATTTCCTTCTTCAACTTCAAAGCTGGCTTACGGCTATACCGTTACAAACACAATGGATTGCAGTTATAGACAGTTTTCCATATTGCTTAAGAACTGAAATACTTCAAAATATGGAACGTTCTGATGGCGGTAAAAAAAGCTATGATATAGATCGAGCTAAAGCAATTTTAACTAGCTATCCATTTCAAAAAGTAATAGGTTGTGTATTTGCACAAGGGGCTTTCGTACCTGGCGAGCAGCTAACAGTTAGAGACACTGCTTTAGATAATAACAGAGGATTTATACCTGGAATAGTTGCTGAAAAAAGAGTGGGATATAGCGGGTCACCTTTGAGATTAGATTTCTTAGAAACCAATACAAGTATAGTTGATTTTATCTTCAGGCCCTGGGTAATGTTAGCTAGTCATTATGGGTTAGTCGCTAGACCAAATGATATGCCAGGCAGCAAAGATTTTTATAACGTTAAGTCAAACATAACACTTCTTTGCTATACAAGAAGCTATCAAAACGTAAGTCAAATTCCGCGAAAAGTTTTTACTTTTTATAATGTCGTCCCCACTTTAATCAATAATTTTACATTAGACTATAAAGAAGAACCTCAACAAGCAACTGCCTATAGCGTTAATTTTACTTATACAAACTATACTATTCAAAATAGTATGTATTTCCCTATTGCGGATATCATTAAGACAGTTTCTAATGCAGCGAATGGCAGCTATTCGCCTGTTGTTTCGCCGCTACAGAATTCATCTAATTCCCCCGTCAATGTAGGTGGCTTTTTCTAAATTTTTTGTTTAATAATATATGGAATTTTACCTAAATTGTTGGGTACCATCGTTAAGCGGTTTTTTTAAATTAAAAGAATTAAAAAACTCTCAACTATCTATTTTATCTAAATATATTTTAAATGAAGATCATGAAGGCACTAATATGTGCTTTAATGAAATTATTAATAAAAATTTTCTAGAGATAAACCCTAATTTAAATGTTAACCGTTTTGATAAGTGGTTTATTTTAAGTTTTTTAAGAGCTACAAATATTTCTCCAATACTCTACTTACAAACTGCTAATACAGCTAACGTTCCTTGTAATATAGAGCTGTCTCTCTATGAAACGCTTACAAGATTATCAGAAATTTCACCTGTTAGTGCTATCGATGTCAAACTAGAAAATATTAATATAATACTCTATCCTAGCGAGAGTTTATATACAGTTGAACCTGTTGTAGATTCTGTTAAAGAACTAAAACATCTTAAAAATAATATTACTAATAGAGATGAAATTTACAAGCTTTTAGGAAGAAGAGAAAATTTGAGAAATTATTTAGCGCAGCAAATGTTATATTTTGATAGTCTTAGCAATGACTTGATAATAAAAAATGAAAACCCTGCTCTCAAGCTTACGAATATACCTGTAAGAGTTTTTGATAATACTTTATTCTTTTTTTTAAGATCTATCTATCTACCCTATTGCAAAGGTGTTTACGAAAAACTTTTCAGTCTTAAAAAATTAATGAATTTGAGCCTAGATGAGTATTATCAACTTACCCCGTCAGAATGCGATATTTTAATAAGCCTTTATAAGCAGGATGAATCGTCTAAAACGCAGCATAGTTACAGTCTTCAACAATAAATTTGTCTATAAATAATATATGGATAATACAGACAATGCAGTTGAGTCAGAACAAAATATAAAAAGTTCTGATAATGTTACTCTATTAAACAACAAGGAAGCTGAATTTTCTGTGCCTAGCTCTACTGATGAAAATATTTACTATACGTTAGCGTCATTAGAAGCTGATAGTCTCAATCGAAAAGTTTTAAGAGATAAAGAACTATACGGCGATTTAGATAAAGCTGATGAAAAAGCTAAGACTCTTTTAGAGCAGGACATGGTATTTGATATTCCTGAAATCAAGCCTGATGAAGCCTCGTTAAATATTAGCGACACTAAAAAAGAAGATGCTTTCGCGCAGGAGCAACCTGCAAATATTGAGAGTGACAAGAGTAAAAAATCTCAAAACACTGATTCACCTGTTAAAAGCGAAAATAATCAACTTGGTTCCGCAAAAACTAAGCCCGTTGAACCATCTCAGCCTACAATAGCATCTAAAGCAAAGCAGGAAGCAGATGAAATAAGACGTAACGCACAAATTCAAATAGAAAAAATGAAATCTGAGGTCTCGCAATCTGTAGAGCCTCCTCCAAATATATATGATGCTCCTAAGCCAAGACAGCAGTCGTCTCAAAGTACAGTTAATAATAAGAATAAAGAAAGCAAAGAAGAGGAAGGATCTACTTTAAAGAAATTTGAGGTACCACAATGGGCCGAAAACATTTCAAGAAAAATGCCTGTGCAACCAGAAGCTTTAAATGAAGACAGTTTGGCTGTAAGTAGGGAAGCTAGAGATATTAACCTGACTCAACCTGATAAATCATCCTCTTTAGAACCTGAGAAAAAACCGGGTCAGTCACAAGCACCTGTAAAATTATCAGAAACATTACAATCTAAGACTGGTGATCAGCAGCCTGTTTTAGAAAGCTCTTCAACAAAAAATATTAAAAGCGACATCAATAAGACAGAAGAGATTACGGTGACAGATGGAAAAGATAAAATAGAAAAAAAACAACCTAAAGAAGAGGTTAAACCGGAAAAGCCAGTATTGAATGTACAAGACATTCAGCAAGCTAGTACACCGCAACAAAATACTCAAAGTAACAACTCGGTTGATTCACTTAAAAAGTTTTTAAATTTTTTGACACCGTCACAGCAAACAGAAGCAGCTGAAGTATTGAGTGAAAATAAACCACAACAGACACAAGATAATGATATGCCACAACAGCAGCAACCTAATATAGATAATAACATAGAACAACCTACAGTTGTAGCTGGTCCAGAACCTGAAAATAAACCTAATATTCTTGATGAACCTTTTCAAAATAAAAGACCTATAGACAATCCGCAAATTGCTGGTCAAGTTATGTCTATAATAAATTCAATCAACAATAATACTATAAACCCTAACTTAGATCTTTTCAATTTCAAATCTTATGTTAACAAAGGTATTAAGGAAAGAGGATTGCTAAATCAAATGCCTCAAGTTAATAATATGGAAAATCTACTTAAACAGATACCATTTCTACAGCCTCCTTTAGCAGGTAATAATGAACCTCAACAAAATAGACCTCAAGGACAGATGCCTTTTCTTGATTTTAACTCCTTTGTACCTAAGGTTGAAGAGAAGAGGCAATCTACACCAATCACTAATAATAATGACAAACTATTAACAGATATGAATATAAACTTAAATAAAATTTCGGCCACCATACAGCAATCTCAGCAGAATTTAATAAATTCATTAAATAATTTAAGCAATATTGCTAATCAAATCTTGAAAACAATACCTTCTATTTCTATATCGCAGGATAATAGCTCTGTAGCCTCCGGGGGAAATCAAAAAAATTCTGGAAGATTTTCACCCACAGAAAACTTAAATTTAATTGGTAATTATAGAGACGATTTAGGTTTAACACCTAGAAATTATACTACTAACACCATATTTCCAGGGAATAATAGTATAGTATGAACTTATTTGCATTTGAAAAATTTGGTTCTCCTAAACCTCAATATCAAGGAGCTCCTCGCTTAGTTCCCGTTGGCTCTATAAGCGGACCCGGGGCAAACAACATAGCCAAAGATAGTTCAAGTTACGGACTGATTGATGTTGTTAATAATTTTCAATGGACTACCTCACCAAAGTCATCTAGGATGGAAGTACCTGCTATATTTTTAAAAGAAAAAAGACTTAAGAACAATTCATTGTATGCGCAAGTAGCTTACTACGGCATGGCTCTTGGCGGTATTTTAGGCGGCGCAGCTGGCGGTCTTACGGCTTTAAATAATTCTATCAGGCCTTTTATGACTTCTGTTTTAGGTGGGTTTGGTGCAGGTACTTTTACTCAGGTTTTAAATAACGCCTTAGGGCAGCTAACATCATATATTTCTGGTAATGCTGGCGCGGCTGAATCTGGTATTTTTAGTTCTAATATTACAAGAATAGCAGAGGGTGTAGGTGCTATAGCAGGGTGGAACGCTACACCAGAAACAATACAAGCAGGTGTAAATGCTATTGCCTCCATATCCCAACAGTTAGGCAGATTTACTCCAGACAATTTTAATATACCTAGTCTTAATAGCGATATACTATCACCTTATGAAGGATTGTATATTACAGAAGATACAAAATTTATTTATAATATGCCTTATTTCTCGAACGAACAGAATACTGTTAATAATATGTTTGGTGATTTTGATGAAGTAATGGGTGAAGGTGGTATAGATCCATTAAATGCATACGGTACAGCAAAAAATGTAAGGGCTGCAGCAAATTTTGTTTCTGGTACAGTTAATTTCGATGCCCCGGGCATCTATATTGAAAAGCCAAAATTTTTCAATTTTAAAGAAACAGGCGAACAAATAAGGTTTAGTTTTCCTCTTATCAATACCGGATGGTCTACGTTTGAAGACGTGGTTCAGAATTGGCAATTAATGTACATGCTTGCCTATCAAAATCGCCCTAACAGAAGAACACGAGACTTAATTGATCCGGCAGTAATTTATGAAATTACAATACCGGGGGTAAGATTTTACCCTTACGCATACATAAGCAGCATGGCTATTAATTTTGTAGGTGCTAGAAGAAGAATGAACATAAGAGTACCTTTAGAAGGTGGTCTGGGAACTATTAACACTATTATACCTGATGCCTATGTAATTGATATAACATTTACTACTCTTGTATCTGAAACACAGAATTTCTTGTATGCTTGCTTACATGACAAGCAAGATATCATAACAACATCAAGTTCTAGGTCGCCTTTTGATATTTTTGGTGATGATCTTTCTAAGAATTATTCAGGCGCATTAAAACAAAATCTAAATCCCAATACACAGTCGTCCGCAAATAAGCTATTGAATGCGGCAGGAGATTTTGTACCTAGAGTCATTAATACATTTAAACAATCACCATTAGATATATTAGGAGGCGGCTTGTGATTGGATTAAGTGCTTTAGGCGGGTTTAGAAAAGATATTAATCTTTTAGAAAAAATACCATCTATTAGTTATGAAAATATTTTTCGTATGTATTTGACTGAAAATACTGATAATACAAATTTCTATTATTATAATTTGCTCAATAGTGTTTATTTTCCAGATGATATACCTAGCAGCATCTATTATGCTATTACGTTAAATAAAAGACTTCCATGGACAGCTATTAGTTATAATGAATATAGAACTACAGATTTATGGTGGCTAATTGTCTTAGCAAACAAAATACATAACCCAGTTTACTATCCCGCACCAGGTTCAACCTTAAGAATTATTAAACCTGAATATGTAAAGCTTATATTTAACGAAATAACCGCTCAAATAAAACAATAATGAACCCAATAGTACAAAATTTGTCCTTTTCGAGTCAAGGCGAACATGTTCAAATTGGCGACATGCAGTATGAGTTTAATGTTCAGCTTTATAATGGCGATGGTAATTCTATAGGGATAAAATACCCTAGTATAGTAGAGCTTTGTATATCTGATTTAATTACTACATTTGCCCCTGATGGTTATCTAATTTTTAATAATCCTTTAGATGCAATCGAGAGTGTTCAAAGCATATCAACAGATGTAAGAGGTATGCCTCAGCAGGCATTTACACCTTTCACTTTTAGAGGAGATGGTAGAGATTTTCTTGTTATAAATATAAAACCCTCTGTCAACATAGGTGACAGTGATCCACTTAATACATCGGATGATAATGAGTACTCTTTTAGCTATGTATTTACAGTGTACGATATGCAAGATATTATAACTGATGATAGAGAAGTTAAACTAAAAAAACTTTTTCTGTGTGACTTAACTTTTCAAATTTTAAATGAAAAAAATAGCTATTTTTCTACAGCTAAAATGACAGATGGAAAAGGTAAAAGTAATACCGAGAGAAGTGCTTTTACTGGACAAGCATTAAGACAGCTACTATCAGATGTTTTATCTAAAGATACTAAGCTTAAACAATCTTTTAGTACCGAATGGGATCTTGGAAGTGAGAAAATATTTTACAGTAGCCCAGCTGGAAATAAAGCTATAGATGATTTGTATTACTTGTTAGATTATCATGTTAGTGGTAAAGAAAATGATTATTGCCCAGCATTATTGAGAAAAAGTAGAAAAAATGTATGGGCATTAACACCGATTACTAAATTATTTCGTACCGCTTACTATAAAGGATCTTCTTCTTTTGGAGATATAGGTGGAACCGGGTTATCAGAAAATTTTATATTAGGAAAGCCTACTACTGGTGACTATGATCCGTTAAACGTTATTGAACGTAATCCTTCCTCTTCAGTATTTGCAAATAATTTACCAGATTATTCTTATATAGAAAATTTTGAAAGTGCTAGTATATCTGCCACATCAAATACTTTAGGTGTTGCGACACATGTTGTTCATAGCTATGACCCGGCTAATAAAACCTTTTCTATAGACTTAACAGAAAATAATATTAATAGTTCTTATAACAAATATAAAAAATATTTTGTTAATTCGCAGAAAGGTGTAATGGGGTCTTCACCTAGCCCTAATATATTTTTAAACAAAACTAAGACAGAAAATAAATCAATTCAACACGTATTTAATCCCAACACAAATCAATCTATACGATTAAATTCAGGTACTAATAAAATTATGTTAAACTCAATTTTTAATAATACTACCATTGCTTTTAAAACAAGAGGCAGTATTCTAAGAGAAGCTGGTAAATTCTTTACTTTAGAGAGACGAGACTTTGCAAATAATTCTGCTTTTGATAATAAAATGCTAGGTACATATTTCATTACTAAGGTAGATCATGTATTTAAGAACGGTCAATATTATAACTATATAGTAGGAGTTAAGACGTATGCTGCAGAAAGCATGAACATGTCTAATGAAATTATATGAGCATTACTACAGATCCACAGCTAACACAAATAAATTTATTTTATAAGAAGGATTTCTACGAAAAAGCATCCAACTATCTTGGCGCAATACAAAGTTATTCTACTGAGCTCGGTTATGCTATAGAACATTCTAAGGCAAAAGTCGCTAATGACCCTATAACAGCGATGTCAGATTTCTACGTTAAGATGGATAATAGAATGAAAAGTATGGGAGCACAATTTACAGCGCATTGGATAAAAAATTATAATTTAACATTAGAAAAAGTAAGAAATGAAGTTGGTCTAAAAATTGGTACAGGTACTTTTTATCGCAGTTTTGGTGATAGTATTGGCAGTATAGCTAGACAAGAAACTCTTTACGATGAGAGCACCACATCAATTCAAAATAAAGCTTTTCCTGTGAGATATGGTTCTTCTATGTCGAACAAAATACACCCTCAAATACAATTACTTTATGCGGACTTTAGTAATAAACTTAATAAAATTTTTAATCAAAATTTACAAAATATACAATCAACAGGTTCTTTGTCTACTAAATCCCATGGAGAAAATTTAGTGCCCGACGTAGAGCATTCAAAAAGAATACAGAGCATAATTGCAACGTTAAATCAAAAAATAAGGAATGAATTTAAGGAACTTTACAATGTAATACTTCTCTATTGTCAGTACAATCCTAGAGCATCAACTCAAAATATTCAATTTGTTCCAAATTTTAACATTACAGTTAATGTAGAAGGTAACAACTTAAATCAAGATATACTCTTTAATCAATTACAAGAAGTTAAGAAAGATATTGTCACGAAGACAATACTGGGACTAGGGTAACATTTACTGCCTCTGCTTGTGCCTCTATAACTTTTGCTTCGTCCAGAATGCGCTTAAACACCTCATCTCGACTTAATAAAAGTTTTTCTTTTCTATCATCGTCTTTCAACATTTTTCTAGATTCAATTTCCATAATTTTTAAATCTTTTGCAGAGTCTTTCTTCATTTGTGTTACGTGAATATCTTTAATAATAGAAAGCGCACTCGACACAGCCTTTAATGCCTCAGATAGTGCTTCTACCTCTCGACTTTCAGGGTTATTCATTACATAATCCTTTACACCTTCAACTATTTCAAGACCTTGAGTTACTAGCTTACCAGTACTATTAAGTACAAAACTTTCTAACTTTTCCCTAGGTAGATCGAAATTATTATTGAGAAGATCCTTATTATTGTTTGTATTAACTTTTAATTGGGTTATTAAGTCGTCTACGCTAAATTCTTTTTCTGCCATTCATTATTTATACCTTGAAATTAATATACAATATATTATATTATTACTATGAGTAATGTTCCTTATTCCCCTAACATGAAGTTTGAGAAAACTCATCCTAACGCACAGCTTCCTAAGAAAAATTTTCCTACAGATTCTGGCTGGGATTTATTTGCTGTCGAAAATACTGTTATCCCTGCTAATGGCAAAGCTGTTGTGCCCGTTGGACTTAAGCTGGCCTATCTTGAAGACGGGTATTGGCTGAGTGTTGAGTCTAGATCCGGCTTGAGCTTTAAAAACTCCATTTTAGCCCACCCTGGAGTTATAGATCAAAACTATAGAGGCGACCTTGGTGTGCTACTATATAATCATAGCAGCGCGGATTATAATGTTTCAGCAGGTGAGAGAATAGCCCAGCTGGTATTACACTATAATATACAAATTAATGTTGATTGGGGTGCTATTCAACTGACGGATAGAGGCGAAAAAGGATTCGGAAGTAGCGGTAAATGATAGATGTCGATAAAGTCTGGACGGAAAAATACCGTCCTGCAACATTGAATGATATAGTTTTATCAGAAAAAAATAAATCTATACTTAAAAAGTTTGTTGATCAAGATGAAATTCCTAATCTTCTTTTTTGCGGGCATGCTGGTATAGGAAAAACAACATCAGCTAAAGTGCTTATTAATATACTTGACGCAGAACATATCTACCAAAATTGCTCTGAGGTGGGGATTGATGCAGTTCGGAATGATATAACAGGGTTTAGTAGAACAAAGAGTTTTAACGGTAAGAAGAAAATTGTTTTGCTAGATGAGATTGATGGAATGGCTTCTATAGAAGCGCAAAGATCTCTACGTAATGTTTTGGAAGAATACGCCGGGCACTGCAGATTTATATTGACTTGTAATTACAAGCACAGAGTTATTGTACCGCTGCAAAGCAGATGCCAGTCTATTGATCTAGATCCAAATATTACTGAGGTTGCAAAGAGATGTTTCACCATCTTAAAGCAAGAGACAATTGCTGTTGACGAAGAAAATAAAAAGAGATTAGTTGGATTAATTAGAAAATATTTTCCAGATATACGCAAGTGTATCAATGAAATGCAAAAGTTTTCCACAGACGGTAAGCTCACTATACCTGATTTAAATGTTAATAGTGACTTTGCCGATAAAATAATTAAACTAGTAACTAGCAAGAAGGTTCTACAGGGTCGAAAATTTGTTATTGAGAATGAAGCTTCTTTTAACGGGGATTACCCTATTTTGATGAAAAATGTCTTTGATGAAATCTGTAAAGGTAATTATGGCTTAACAGAAAATCAAAAAAGAATGTGGCTTGTTACTACTGGCGAATACATGTACAGATCGGCATTAGTTCTAGATCAAGAAATAAATTTTTACTGTTTATTGTTGGCGTTATCAGAGATTAGCGCTTAGGTAAATACTTGGCCGTAGATTTTCCTGGATTAGGGAAATTAGGATTAACTTCTGGAGTGCGAGCATCTTTTGCAGGTGAGCTAGGTATTTGAACATTTACATTATTAAGTTTTCTATCACCTTCATTATCTTTATTATTACCTAAATCACTAGTCTGTGTTTGTCTAAAAGGGCGTAATGTTGCTTCAGCTGTTTTTTCTGCTTGCTCTAGCTTAGGGTCTATATTAACGTTACCTTCTCTTTTTAGACTATTAGGAACCGGGGCTAAATTAGGGTATGTATGTATAGGTTCTAAAAGATGTGCTGGTACAGTAATAAATTCACGATATAAACCAGGCGCAACCTCTTGAACTATGTCAACTATGAACGATTCTGCTTCGTTTTGTATATCACCAGAGTGAATAGTGGGTCTAACTGTTTTTATGGCGCTAACACGAAGATTGAGACCGCTATCTTTGAAAGATTTGGCCTTTTGAACATAGTTTGGAGCTTGCTTCTTGAAGAAATCATCACTAAATGCATTTTCTGTGAATTTAACTAAATCACCAGTTAGAAATCCACCTCTAGTAAACCTTTGAATAGAAGATTCATATAGCCTGACAAATTTGTTCATACATATTATTTATAGCTTAAAACCGTTAAATAAATACTTTTGTAACAAATATTACACTATAAATATAGTATGGCAGCTATTGTATTAAACTCGTTTTCGGCACCTGCTTCAGGCGCTTTATATAGAGACTTACTATTAGATCTTAAAATAAACTATACTAGAAACCTACAATTAGAAAAACATAGAGAAGTGAAGGATTTGCAAAGATCAGAAGATATAGGCGCAATTAAAAATAGCCTATTTAATTTATTTACTACTATACCTGGTCAAAAAATATTAAACCCTATTTATGGCTTAAATTTATTGCAATATTTATTTGTACCCGCGTCAACATCACAAGCTAGAATTATTGGGGAGGTAATCTTTACTGGTGTAAAAAGATTTGAACCTAGATTATTAATTCGCAAGGTTAACGTTGAAGCTATCGAAGATCAGAATCAATATAACGTAGCAATGATAATGGATGTACCCTCTTTAAACGTTACAAATGTATCTTTAAATGGAACATTAAATGATTCGGGATTTTATTATAATTAAACATGAATACAGATATTACAAATAATCCATTTAGTTTGCCTATTAACGCTTATGCAGCGTTCGATGCCTCTAGTTTAAAATCGTTAATGATACAGCGCTTGAGCCAGGGTAATGTATTTACAGATCAAATTTACGAGGGTAGTAATTTTAATAGTCTACTCGACATTATAGCTTACAGTTATAATGTTCTGTTGTTTTATCTAAACAAAACTGCTAGTGAGAGTATCTTTAGCCAGGCACAGCTGTATGAGAACATGAATAAAATTGTAAAGTTGCTTGGGTATAATCCAATAGGCGTACAAACCAGTATTTTGAGTTTCAATACAACCGCGCCATCCAGTCTACCTAGTGGAGTTTATACTATTCCAAGATATTCTTACTTTACAATAAACGGTATACCGTATTCATTCACCGAAGATGCAACATTTATAAAAAATAGCGATGGTGATGAAGTCTTGCAAAACTTAAGTGATTCTAGCGTCTTGTATCAAGGATTAATGACACCATATCCAAGTTATATAGCTAACGGCGCGCCCTACGAAGAATTTATATTAGCCGCAGTTGGTGATGAGGGTAATGCAGATTTAATAGACCATAATAACATACATGTTTACGTTACAACTAAGAACGGAACGTATGAACAATGGAATAGGGTAAATAGTCTTTACTTAGAATCATCTAACAGTAAGAGTTTTGAATGTCGTCTTAATGAAAATCAAAGATATGTTATAAAATTTGGTAATAATGTTAATGGAAAACAAATACCACAAAATAGTTTAATAACTGTCTTTTATCTTAAGAGTAGCGGTTATGCAGGGCAAATAGGGCCAAACGTTTTGGACGGTAATAGATTATTTCTTTATAATCAGCCAACATACAACAAGATTTTTAACGATATTAAAACAAATACAACTTACCTAAATGATGCTCAAGCATCTTTATTATCATTTAGTAACTCATCTCCTAGCACAGTCTTTAACGGGTATGAAAGTACTAAAGATATACGTAACAACGCGCCTAATTTATTTAAAACACAATATAGATTAGTTACTACAACTGATACGGAACTTTATATAAAAAATAATTTTAATAATGTTATTAATGATGTAGCTGTATTGAATAATTGGGAGTATCTAGCAGAGCATGTACGTTATCTATACAATTTAGGGCTAAGGTCCCCTAATAATGATAGCCGTGTATTGTTTAATCAAGTTACTTTTGCCGATAGTTGTGACTTTAATAATCTATATGTTTACGTGGTTCCTAAATTGCAAAATAATAATTTTAGTACAACTCTTAGAAATAATTTTCTCAATACTGGATTAAAAGATAAAATTATAAACACTATACAGAATTTAAAAATGGCTACAACAGAGATAGTCATGATGGACCCTGTCTACATTGCAGTATCGCTGGGGGTAGCTAGTATAGATGAAATAAACAACAAAGAACTTACTACTTCTATAGGGGATGAAACAACTATACTTGTCGGTAGATCGCCTAATAGTAGATTTTCAGAAAATGAAATAAAATCTCAAATTAATAATATAATAACTAGTTATTTTAGTGTTGAAAACTGTAAGCTAGGGCAAACTATAGATTTACTATCTTTAACATCATCAATATTATCATTAGAAGGTGTAACTTCTTTAAGAACTCAAAGAGTTGTAAATGGACAGCAAATAGTGAAAAACGGATTAAGTTTTATGGTGTTTAATCCCGTATACAGCGACTCTAACGAAGATATAAATATTATAAATCAAAACCTTACTCTACAAAGATTTAAAATTCCATATTTGTACAAATCGGAGACAATATTTTCTAAAATTTTTGTAGTAACACCTGATACTCAGGAAATAAGCCTAAGGGAGTATTGATATGCCCGGGCCTAGTGTCAGTATACTAGCTACGGTACTGGATAATAGCAATAGACCCGTTAGTAAAGGTTATACGTTATCAAACACTCCTTTCTATTTTAAGCCAATATGGGATGGGGAATCTATTAATTACAGTCAATATGAAATTATTTGGGATTTTGGAGACGGTACTACATTTTTAGGGCTAAGTGCAACCCATGTATACAAATTACCAGGAATTTACCCTGTAACAGCTACATTTTTTAATAGAACAGGTCAGGCCTTTAAAATCACCAGTACCACCAGTTTAAGTGTTTACAACGTAATGCCTGATACTTTAATTTTTGATAGATTAACACCAACTTACAGAGAAGGTTTATATCTATTACCTGCAGGTAAAAAGAGCGAACCGCTAAAAATTTACAGATACAATAGCTGGCAAAATGATAAATTTCTATCAAAAACCAACTATACAATAAATCTTTATGCATCAGGATCTAACAGTACATATTATTCACCAGAAGAATATTACAAAGGACGTTACTCACATTTAAGAAATTTCTTCGGCTTTATAGAAACTGAAGTTAATAATGATACATCACAGAACAAAATTATAAATAAAACAACAACATCATCTGTTAGTGTTTACGCCATACCCAATTTTGATGAATATGGTGAAATTACTTTTGACTTTACAACAACACCTAATCAAAAAACAGCATTCGCCGGTACTTCAGGTAGTACGACCACAGACACAAAATACATAAGCTATATAGATCAAACACCTTCCAGCGATAAGAAAAATACCTTAATATATTTGTTTGCACATATAGATTCTACCGGTTTTGAAGACTCTTTTACCTTTAAAAACAATCTCTATACATACTTAAGTTTACCAGCTTACAGTATTAATAATACAGCATGGCAGACTCAATACCTTAAATCTGTTTTTAATCCAGCAGAAAAAATTTCTATTACAAGCAACGGTATTACGGTAGAAGGCGATGTAGATTACATAGGCAGTCTATCAGCACAACAAGTAAACTATTTTAATATCTACCCTATTAAATGGGCTGATTCAAAAATTTCTTTTTGCTGTACTTTCAAAGATTCCTCTAATTTTACAACCAAAAATTATCCTAACATTACAAAATTTAGATTTGACGGCAAGCATCCCACCGAGGTTAATACTGTTAGCTTAAGCTTAGTAAGCTACAAAGATCAAACTTATAATACTACTAGACTATTTACTAAAGATACGGTGCAAAAAGACTATGAGAGAGTAGAAGATGCTATTTTTGAAAAAAATGACACAGTACCAGTATTTAAAAATAGTAGCTATTTTTGCGGTATGTTAAGGACTAGGACTTCCGTAAATGCAGCTGTTATTAGTGCATGCGCTTTAATACAAGATGAGCCTGTTGCAAATTTAGGTATTACCTATGGTTATGTTGGTCAACCTGGCCTAAAAAATATAAAGAAATTTAATAAAAAAATTATAATGGATCACTGTGGTTCTGAAAACTTGCAGTTTAAAGTGCTTACGGATGAAGTTTATACTATTAACACTATTCAAGATTCTAGTGTAGGTATTTCAGTTCTTCCTCTTGGTAGCTTTAATTTAGGAGAAAATAGAATATATGTAACAGATTCTGACAATGATATGATGAAAGTTTATACACCTGAAGGATATAGTGTGGGTAATATTAATTTTAGAAATGCTTTAATTTATACAGGTTCCAATACAGTACCTATTTCAGCAAACTTGCTCGGTGATTTAGACGGTGCGACCCCAGCTAGTATAGCTTTAAATAGCAAAGGAGATGCTTGGGTTTCTCTATATGATGCAGTTTCATGTTTTAAGTTTGATTACTCAACTTTAACTATAACCGCTTGCGCGGTACCCCCTCTAAACAACACTTATTATGATACATCATCTTATTTTTCAACTAGCGGATTTTCCGGTGAAAACTCACTTCTTCCAGCATGTTTAGACGTTGATAGTAGTGACAACCTTATTGTGGGTTATAGTCATCCTATTAGTGGGTTTATCATAAAATACAATAATGATGGTATTGCTAAAAAAGTAATAGCACTACCTCAATTTACTACAGTTCAGGAAATAATAGCTGATAAATTTGATAATGTGTATGCTGTAGTTAAGGATATGAGACGTGACAAACCTAATCCACATTATGTGGATGATTTTGTATATAAATGGGATCAAGATTTAAATTTAATAAAAAATTTTCCTGTCCCTATTAAAAATATTGGAAGTGCAACTATAGATTTAAACCAAAATCTATACGTTAACAACGGCGCATCTAAGTTTACTAGAATCACCCCTACAGGTGATTTGACTGAGATTATCTTACCGGTAAACCCGGAAACGTTTATGCAATATATTGGCGGTATTGCTTGTGATGAGGAAGGATTTCTATGGATTGTTCACAATCAAACAGGCAAAATGTATTTTTATCCTATCGATACATTAATACAGTTACCGTTGTCGGGTGTATTTTGTGGCGACTTGCCCGATATTCAGCTTATAACACCTAACGGTAGCCCTGCACATTATTCCGCTGTAGGTGACTGGACAGGGGTAAGATGGATAAACAAATTCTTAAAGAAAAATACCCCAGCTCCTAGATATATTTACGGAACAAGTAATTTATTTACTATCAAAGAAGACAAGCCTGTTATTTCAAAGATTAATGAGGATTATGACCAGGCAGCCACTTTTAAAGGATATGTTTTGCAAGAATCACTTTTAAATAAATCTCAATTTTTTGATAATTTTCTCGGTCAAATTGTCGGTGATAGCGATAGTCTACCTACCGAGCTTGGCAAAACAATTTTTGAAAAAATTGCTAATTTTACATCTAACGTTAGTGATGTAGATAGGTGTGAGTTGGATTCGTTATTGAGTATGCACAGTCAAATGGGCAAAGACCTCCCTGTATTTGGGGCTACCTATCCGCCTAAGCTAAGAAGAGTCATGAATTTACTAAGTCAAAAACAAAGTAAGCTGTTCGGTTCGCCTAATACATATAGATATGATTTTAATAACAGAGTTGACGGTAATAGTAGAAATTTAGGTGAAGAAATTGATATTATATCTGGCTATTTTATAGCTGGCGAACCTATAGTTACTTTTGAAAATTTTAGCCAAACATTTAAGCTAGTTTACAACACACTAGTACCTGAAACTAACGGAATAGTTAGCGTAGAAGGTAGTTTATATCCATTATCCGGTATAAACTACAACTGGGGGTGGGGACTAGTTCTACCAGACGATAGTATTCACGGACCAGAGATTGCACAATTTTATAAGTTCTATAAATACATACCATACATGCCTTTAAACGCTATAGACAGTTCGATAGACTTTAATAATATTCAAACTACTTATACCAATACTCAAAGCTCTTATAATGATTGGACAAAGTATGGAGGGATAATGGATCAAGCAATTTCAAGAGCATTATATGAAGGGTTAAATTTATATGATAATTTCTAGTATACTTAATAACGATTACAATGCTTTTGACAATAAAGACCCATATACGTTTTTAGAATGGTTTAAGCAAAATGATTCTGTCGATCCTGATGTAAATGTTCAATTTCTTGAATATAAAAAATATATTTTAAATTGGACAGAAAAGAAAAAATTAACAAAAATAGAGACAAAAAGCGTTATCCAGGCTAGTTACGTACAGGTTTTAAGGGAAATAGCGGTCTCTTACAGCACAGAGGAGGAAAAACGTTTTGTAACTAATGCCGATTTAAACAATCCAAGCGATGTAGAAATAGTACTACCATTCTTTATTTACAAATTAAAGCAAATATGCCTTTACTATGCTATAGCAAGAGAAGAATTAAAAAGTAGTTTTATTGAATATGGTTCAAGAGGTACTAGCTTTGGGGTAGAGAAAATAGTAAAAGATTTAATATTTTCTACTGCAAGGCTTGATATATCGTTTGATAATTTACCTTGCTTTTTTCCTCCTCTTTCTTCTATCGCACAAGATTTATATGTAACTGTAGAAGAAATATACGATACTACAGACAATTATTTTAATGTATCGCCTGATAATATTAGTAAAGACAGGTATAGTACAGTGCAAAATCTTTCCTCTATAAATTTAATTTTTCCGAATTTATATGTTGAATTTAAGCAAGCAGTAGTAGACGCAATCCATCAATACCCTATTTATATAGATTCATTAAAAAACACTTTTGCAATTAACCCGCCTCTATCTGGCATCGAATTAAATTATTTAAAGAATAGAGATTTTGTAGACTATCTTCAGTCAAATTCCACTGATACTTTAAAGTTAAATCTCTTGCGTAAATTAGCGCCAAAGTATCTAGCAAATGATTTTTATTATCTTAGTACAGGTAGTACTACTACTAATTTTGTATCCGGTTTGTTATTCTCAGTGTCGCCGCTCACAGGTGCACCTACTCTTAATTTGTTAAATAGAAATAATCCCAGTGTAGCCACGGTACCAAATACTAATGAATTATATACAGAATTAGAACTAGGTAGGTTCTTTTTACCACATCATCAAGGCGTACTGATTCACAATACACCACAAAAGACATTTAGCATTAACACGGGTGAATTACTTCCTAATACCCTTTATGCATTTCCGGATCCCAACGTTGTTGGAAGTGTATCGTATAACAGTAATATTGATAATAATTTTCCTTTAATTTATAAAATAGATGTCTCTTGGAATAAAGTAAGTCGTAGTAATCAGTTTAAATTTGGCGATGTATTCGCAATACCTTATAACAGCCTGTATTATGGTTATCAAAGTCGAGAGCAAGATTTAAATCTAGGGACTTCGGGTATTAGTAGAGTTCAGGATAATGTTGATTTTTGGGGTGGATTAAAAAAGAATGAATGGCTTAATGCTGATATATGGCCTGGTATAGATGTAGCAGATATTTACCCTAACCAAGATAGGCAAGAATCTTTACTGGTTAATAAAGGTACACCGGTTTATTGGGGAAGCGATATATTTAATAATGATTTTTGTCTTATTAAAGAAATTAGTCCTTTAAAAAACATTACAAATACAACCAGTCTTACTAGCCAGGGTATTATACCTGGTCAAAATACTAAAGTTACGGTTAATTCTAAACTATTAGAAGAACAATCAATTTACAATAAGAAAAATGTTCTACCTGGAGATTTATATTTTAGAGATAATATTGTTGGTAAGACATACACCGGGTTAATGGCGTTAAGCAGCGTACTTTTGAGATATCCTAAAAAAATATATGAAAGTATTCAATCTAAAATAGTTTATTTTGCTATCTACGGTAATACTTTTGTTTTAGAAACGGATGATATAGTTGTAGTTGATAGCTATAATTATGACTATGACAATAATCGTATAACACCAACGACACCGCAGGGTTTATTTTTTGATAAATTTTTAACCTATAAAAATATTGAACGTTTTGCCGGGGAATGGTATTCTGAAAGAGATGATAAACTATATCTATGCTTTTTAGTAGTAAATCCTCTTCACGGTAAATCTAGCTATAAGTCCATATACCCTAAGATATACGATATTAATCTTAGTCCTCTAGTTTCTAAGCTAATTTATCCTGATCCAGAAAAAGATATATTTTTAACGTATTCACTATCGGCTAACTCTGAAATACCATCACAAATTGATTTAAAATTACTTGATGGTATAAGTGTAGAGTTTTTAAACAAAACTAACATATTTAACATTTCGTATCTAGGTAAGAATCTCAATAGTCTGCCATTTGTAGTAAATGAGCAAATTTATAAAAACGAGCCTTATTTTTATACTTATCAGCCCCAAATATTTCAACCATTTTATTATACTGTAGATACTAATTATTTCACTTCAAGCCTACCTTATTTTACAAAATATATAGGATCAACGACTGGGATAGTAGGGTCTCATAATTTTATTCAAGGCCAACTCAATACCTCGCAATATAGTGCGACCGGTGTTAACTATATGTATTGCGATGGTGCACTACCTGTGCAACTAAACCTTTTAGGAACTTATATAGTTCAATTTGATTGGCAGGTTTATAGCGAAGTTACCGTGTTTATAGGATGCTCAGGTTATATAATTAGAAATACTGATTCTAATTTACTATGGAATGCCGATACCGCGACTGCAAAATATCTATTTAAACAAGACACAGTAGGTACTATAGTTGAAAAACTGTCTACTAACGGTGTTAATACTAATATATTAAATGTAGGTCTTGAGATAACCAGGCTAACCGATGACCCCTCATTAGTAAAGTTTGTTCTTAAAAGTAATACATTGCCAGCAGAATCACAAATATGTAATACTCCTTTAGATATTTTTAGAAATCTTAATATAACACTCCTAGGCGAAGGTAGCGGCCGTATTATTACTGATCCATTTTGTATTGATTGCTCATCTAGCTGTTCAGAGCTATATCCATTAAACAGTACAGTTACTGTAATTGCTAGCGCTGACGACTATAGTCAGTTTGAAAATTGGATAGGAGACCCTTGTGATCTATTTAAAACTGATTGTATATTCACTGTTACAACAGCCGTAAATTTAACAGCTTATTTTAGTAAGCTTCCTATATTTGATATTATTGTGACAACTCCAGCAGGTAAAGTATATTCTCAAGATTTAAAACTTTATGCAGACGCTGGTAATGGTTCAAACGGACCAGTTACTACTAGAAACCCTTATCTTATTAATAGCTTAGTAACCCTTTCCGCATTAACACCAGTTTCTGGTTGGGCTATGTATGGTTGGGAGGGAGGCCGATGCACCGGTATTGGAGGCGATAGATGTACATTCTTTGTCAATGATAATATGAATATTAAAGCGAGATATATCAGATACTATGAATATCCGCTTAAAATTTATGCATCTTCTTACATACGTACACAATCTGCTGCTAATGATACAATTATAATAGGTGCCGATTATGTTAATGATGGGGTACATACAAGAAATAAATTTGATATTAAGTACACTTGCAATAGCACTTGTACTTTTGTTTTTACAGGAACAAATACTTCTAGATACGGAAATACGTTTGTTACTTTATCAGCAGCGCCATCTCCCGGGAGAAAGTTAAAATATTGGACAGGTGATTCCTCTTGTGATAGTACTGAATATGTATCGCCAATAACAGATATCATTACAACTATTCCTGTACCGGCAGTAAACATAGGAAACTACTGTACCTTAGAAATGGATAAGCCTAGATCTGTTACAGGTGTTTTTGATATTGGGTATTATACATTAACGTTAATTATTTCTGGAGACGGATTAGGTGATATATTCACATCGCTACCTGACCCGTACTTCAGAGATAGTGTTTTAGGAGGAGATATTATAAAGTACTCTGTTTTAAGCGGTACATCTCTAACTGTAAGGTGCTCAGCATTGAGAGGTAGTACGTTCCTAAATCTTTCAAGTAGATACTGCACGCCTATTGATTCTGTAAGCACGTGCAGGGTAACTATGGATAATGACGTCACGGTAATCTCAACAATTACAGCTACAAGCTTCTATACACTTAAGATTGTCAACCCATTTACTTGCGGTGTTCAGATTACAGCATATCCAAACGGCAGATATAATCAACAAGTATGTTGCCCGCCGAATAATTTAACTGAAAAATGCGAGGCGCTGTATCCATCCTACAGATTAATTAATGTAGAGGCTATCAACACTAGCGATAGCTGTGGCGTTGCTTATTTCTTAACAGATCAAGATATAGTTGATAATGGTGGATTAAAGGTTCAATATCAAAAGGGAGCAGGTTTATACATGTCTGTAATGAATAAGCCTGTAGGATTTGGTGAGGTATTTTCATTAATTGATGGTAGTATTAAGTTAACACCTGGAGGTACGCCTTACAAAGCTGGTCCCGGCATTGTTATTGAGCCTAAAGCCTTTGTATCTATGACAGATAACGTGACAATAACCGCAATGCCCTTTTAAATAATATATGATACAAACAACACAAAATATTGCTATTTACAATGATCAGCAGCTAGATTTATGGAGTGATATTATTGTAAGTTTCGAGTACGAGAGGTACGCATATAATACTTCAACTACAGGTGGGTTTGCAGTAGTTTTTTTTAACAGTATAGTTGATTTACCTAGAGGTGGAGGTCCAGAATATAGCTTAGGATATACATCTAATACTAGAGCCGAATACTGCTCAAAAGGTGGCTATTCTGGTTTGCAAGCAGCTTTCTTAGGTATTGGATTTGATAATAAAGGATTGTTTGGCGCCGAAATAGATGGTCATAACGGTATACCTCTATCAGAATTAAACCAGGTCCCTACTATTACTGTAAGAGGCGGTGTAGCGGAAGACTATAATGTTTTAAACACATTTAATTTAAATGGTTTGTCTGCATATTCTAATGCATCTACATTTACTATAGATCAAAGTGCGTCATCTACAGGAACTATATTTAAAAGATCAGTAAGAATTATTCTTAAAAATAATGCAACAAATTTACTTGTACAGTTAAAAAACAATCCAGATACGGAACAATTTGACACTGTTATCGATATGCAGCTTCCTGAAAAAGCTCGTACCGCCCTAAGAGTGGCTCTTACTAATACTTCTAGTAATAACATTACAAAGTTTAATGTTTTAAACTTTAATACTGCTGGCTTCCCTGGGGTTACTTCGACACAAAAATTAGATCAGTGCTCTGATGTAATAGTACAAAAGAGTTTTGGTTTAAAAAATAGCGAATTGTGTGCAGGTAATGAATATGTGACAACTTCATTACCTAACAAAGTGGTAACATATACTACCGATACTGTTAAATATAATTTAAAAAATATAATTTACACGGGTTCAGGTATAAAAATTACTGGTTCCTCCGGTGACTATGTTGTAGGTATCTATGAAAACAAGCCTCTAGTTGCTGTATATAAGTATCTTGGAGAAAAATTAGCAAAAAATTTCTTAATAACTACACCTGATAACGGTATTCCAACTTGGGCAGATATAGACATGAATACAGGAACGCTTGCCTTGATGACAAGATCAGTATCAGGTGTCGTGTATGTTTACAATTATACAAGCGAATCTATGGACCAGGTAAAGATTGGTAAGTTTAATCTCTTTCAAACTATACCATATTCTCCTGCAGTGCATGGTGATTCTGGTTTTCAAGATAAATTAAAAATAAGCGGAAAAAATTTAATTATTACTGGCGGTAATGAAAAAGTACATACCTATAGAAAGGATATCTCTACTTTGTGGACTTACGGTCAAAAGTTAAGTGCTACTATTGCAGCTAATTTTATTACCGGATTTGGTGAAGAAATTGCGGTCTCTGGTGATCATCTCTTAGTAGGTGCGCCACAATCACAAAAGCTAGCAATACCTGAGCCTACACAGGGAGAGGTATATCATTATGCTTATTCAACAATAGAAAATAAATGGAACTTAGTAATGGCACTTGGAAGTTTTTACGGTCTCAATACACCTCTAGGAACTTTTGGATCTACTATAGCTTTTGAAGATGATACTTGTGTTGTAGGTAGTCCCGGTGAAGAATATCGCATTGATGAAAATAATTCTATAATCAATGTAGGTAGAATACATTTGTTTAGAAAATCTGCTGGTGGTGTGTTTTCACAAGGCGCTTCTATTTCACCAGAAGATAATTACATCGAAGCAAATAGTTTCTACGGAACAAAAGTTGCAATTTATGACGGGTATGTTTTTGTTCTTTCACCTTTTACAGAGTTTTACAAAAAATCATATATTACAGCTTACAATCTAGATTGTAAATTTAAGTTGCCTCCACCACAAATTAATATTCCTGCATGCGCGCTAATAACCTTTGACAATAGAGCATTTATCTTGGATAGTATTACAGGAACTTACATGTTATCATATTCCTGCAGAATAGGGGGCGATAACTTTTGATGAATACCTTAAATTTATCTACATCAGCTAGAATATTAATTCCTGCAAATTCAGTAGAATTATCTTCTTACAATTATTGCAACTGGTTAGATCATCACATTTTTAAAGATACAAATCTTTCGCCAACCGGATATGATTTTGTATATCCTCAAAGCGCTTACGGGGGTTATTTTTACCCTCGCGCAATTACCTTTGCAAAAGTGGTATCTGGCGGACCTTTTTATGATATTTGTTATCAAGATTTTTGTACAGAAATATTTTCTATTAATTCAGTGAATTTATATTGTATTTCTACTGTAGCCTTTATATTGAGTGCGCTAGATGAGTCTAACGCAAAAATAATAAAATTAATTTACGATTTTGACGATAAAACAGATATGGTTATCAAAAACTATGACTATATTAATCCTTATACTATACCTATTAAGCAGCAAACAGTATATCATACGTTTTACCCTAGAGATAATCTTATTACTACCTATCATCCTAAAATTTCTGCAATTTATGAGGACGGCTGCACTTCAACCATAGCCATGACCTTGTGCTGTTTTAAATGTGGTATCATAGATGCTTATGAAAACGTAGGATTATTAGATAGCGCTCAAACTAAAGAAGTTAGGAGTATTGTGTTAACATTGGAAGATAGAAAAAATAGACAACTATTTACAAATATGCTAGATTTAGATGCTCCTCTACCTCCTTTAACAGCAATACCTCAAGCTCCTGTGACTATACCTACGCTACCACAGCTCACTATAGTGAAAGCTACTTCAGCAAGGTTGCAATTTATTAATCCGGTAGCGGTTAATATATTCAATTACGAATATATGGAAGGACTGGGTATTAATTTGACACCAGACTTATTAGAACTAGCCCCAGGAGATTTGATATATTCGCCGCTTTCTGGAGGCATTATTCTAATAGATGGCTCTGGTGCACCATATGATGTTGGTGACGGAATACTAATAACCCCGGGAGTAACACGAATTATTCCTATTGATTAAATAATTTATGCTAGTTAGCTATTTAACAGAAACAAATTACACGGGCCTTAGTGCACAGTACCCGTACGATGACAATATTAATTTTCAAAACATTAAGCTTGGCATCGACGGTCGACTATCTATTAATATATCTCCAGTATTCTGTGAGTTAAATGACTTTAAAAAAAATAACTACAGCTTAATGTATCTCACTAAACAGTCAAGTTTTTTAAATTTGACGGATTTTTATGCTATTAAAGACGATACATTAACTAATACTTTAGTAGGTAAGATTTTTAGCAGTGATACTTTTTCTAGCTCTGGTGCGTATTTAAAGTTTGTTGCATCTATCGATGATCAAGAATTTTTAGCTGTAAATTACGATCAAAGCTTTGTTATTTTAAATTATGATGATCCTCTTAACATCTTTCATTTTATTAAAAAAGATTCTATTTTTTGTAATGTAATGTATTATTATAAGAATAATGAATACTACCTTAATTTTAACCCTGTAACATTAAATTTAAATTTTACTGTTTTATCTGCGTTTAGTGATGTGAAAGATTATACAAGAAACTTTTATTATACCTATGATGATAAGAGTAACGTATTTACTCTGCAATGTAGAATAAATGGAATAGCTTATAGAGTAATTAGAAACTATAATACTTCACGACTGGCTTTGAGTACTATGACTGATATAGATAGATCGGATAAAAGATGCTTGTTTTACCTTTATACAGCAAATAAATTCTCTACTCCTGAGATTACAATTGACTGGGGAAGCTATCAAAAAAAGTTCAATCAAAACGATCTATTAATTGATGCAACAAGAAGTTTTTATGATACTAAATCAAACTTTTTAATACACAGTGAGTATTTTAATTTTAATCGAACTTATCTTCCTTATGATATATTAAGTTTAAAAACTCAACTTAATTCAAAAAATTATGCAACAAGAGGAAATATTTTTCCTGACGAAGATCAAGTTACTAATAGAGATTATGTGACCATATTTAGCGGTGGAAGACAGGAAAAAGGATACGAAAAATTACATTTACAGTATCAAACCTATACCCATCCATATGAATTTATTGCAGGCAAAACAACTTGGTTTCATACACCACAATCAATGCATCCCTATGAAAGAATGAACATTAATAATACTTCTTTAATAGACGCAGGAGCGGTAGGCGGTGATCATCCCCTTAGAAGCGATAAAGTTTTTAAAAAACTAGGCAATTATAAAAATACTGCAAATTTCGGCAATAGCACTAGCGAGCAAACCGGACAATGGCTTTGTTCCTGGTTGTCCGCTGCCCCGGATATAAATGTAAAACCTGTCTGGGTGGATAGATTTTTTAACCCCTCTAAGCTAACACCTTTTCAAGCTTTATCTGCATCACCCGGGTCTATTATCTACAATCCTTCTTATAACTGTTATTTAAGCGAGGGTATTTACGATGCACCGTCAAGTTTAACTTTTGAACCGGGTAACCTATATGCTTATTCTAGGCTAGGCAGAATAGATGCTCAGCAAAATATATTAGCATTAAATGAAAGCTTGCAAATAAAAAATTTCTCTGATTACAGAAGACTAGACGGTAAAGATCTTCAAGAAGAAGTTAGGGATAATATGTCTACTTTTACTTTTGACAGTGATAGTTATAGCGTAGTGAATGTTGAAAGCTTTAAATCGGAGCTAAACGTTTTTTCAGTAGGATTTTGGGCTTACAGAGAAAACTGGTCAGAACCATGCGGTTTTCAGTTAGGCGGTAATTATACTGACTACGGTTTAGGTATTTTTAATTACGAGTACGTTAATCCTTTATTAATGTATATATCTACTGTAAACGGACAGAGCGTTGTAAATGCATATAACAGCAATTTAGAATTAGTTAATGTTTATAATGCCAATGGTTTAATAGTAGATAAAATTGATTATTTTGCGCGGCGAGATGTATTGAATTCATTTCATTTATTTTCCAGTCTGTCTAGCGTATATGAACTCAACTTGCAAGAAGCTATAATAGATTCTGCTAAATTGCCAAGTAGAATTAGAAGAGCAACAAATGACGACAAATACTGCTATATGCTTTTAGATGGTACACCAAACATATACAAATTAAATCTATTGACTAATGAAATATTCTTAACAGCTGCAAACTTTAATCTTAATTTAAATCAAATCATAGATCCGCCTTTAAAAGATTTTTATATATCTAATGCAACAATAGCTGTTACTAACGATAGTAAGGTTATTCTACTATCTACTTACGGAGTTACCGAGCCTAGGGTAATAAGCAATTATCTTTATTTTCTAGATGATGTTGATACACGGGGAGGTACATTAAAAGTATGGGATACTACTACTAATACCAAAGTTATTAGTTCAGTTATACCGGCAAAAAGATTCTACACATACTTTAATATTGATAAAAACTGTAATTTATGGTGTGTTAGCGGGACAAAGATTGATATATACAAACAATATGGCTTATTAGACAGATCTATATCATTAACTAATAGCCTATCTTCCTATGGTAATTTTAGTATACTAAATGTTACTTTTACAGATAATTTTGTAGATGGTGAGCTTGTAAATGATACCTTTATAACTACTACCGGTGTTGCAAATAATACATATTACATCTCTAAGCTGGATGACCAGGGTAACGTTGTTAAGACTGTATCTTTTTATACTTCTAATTTTAAAAATATAGATCCTAGTAATCACAGCTTTTTTTACTCGCGTAATGTAGTAGAGCAAAACAAATATACATTTAAAGCTAGGCTGTATAATCAGTTTGATACGGAAGATTCTATAATACTAAATTTACCAGTTTTAAATGCCGATTTAAACCCTGGCTATCATCATTTTGCTATAACTGTAGACTGTCTTAATGGTAAGGCTAATTTATATGTAGATAATGAAGTTTATGTTTCACAAGATTTTACCCCGGGTAAGTTTTTATTTGCTTCTTTATTAGAGGATAATCTTGTTGTGGGTGCTACTCCTTTCTATAACGGTGCATTGTTAGATACATTTCTAAGTAAAAAAATAGACAATAACTTCTATACAGTAAAAGATTTGAAAATACAGAATTTTTATTGGTTTAATAAAATACTTAACTATTTTGACATTAGTATGCTATACAAAGAGAAATACGAACCAGATAATTTGTTATGGGATGTCCCTTGCGGTAGACGTAATTTTAACGAGACAATATCTAGATATTTTAGAAATAAAGTACCTGGTGCAAAAAGTACATTAATAAATGTTTATGTAAATTCTGGTGTCTTGGACGAAAAAAGCAAAAATATTTTAGAGCCTGAATTAATACAGAGAATATCTAAAAATATACCTAGCTATACCAAATTAAATAAATTTATATGGACTACAAATCTACCAGGTCTTACCGCCGCTTCACAACAGCCTTATTATCCTGGAAACACTATAACAAACGCGGGGTTCAGTAGATGAAGCCAATTTCTATAGAGTTTGAAAATTCGAGATTTTTATATGATAGACATCCTTCCGACTCATTTCAACTACCTAATTCACTAGAGTCAATCGTTATACAGCCAAACGAATTAGCTGTTGCATCAACTTTTAATTTAAAAATAAAAAAACTTTATGATAATTTTCTTTATTTGTATGGTTTATGCTTTATGTCTGGGTTTGATTTAAACGAGAACTATAAAGGATGGTATGATGAAATTTATGGATTTAATCCAAAGAAAACTAGAGATCCACTAGTAGCAACGTCAGGTAAAACCTCTGCCTTGAGCTCAAGTAATAAAGCTATATCATTCTATGATCCAAGCAAACCATTTTTTGTTAATACAATTTTTACAACAAATACTACGGTAGGACTAATAACATTTGAAAAAATTATAGAAGATTTAGACTATTTATATTCACCGCTAGCACTAACATTGACGCAAAACCTTGTACCCGGGTCAGCTGAATATAATAGCGTTGTTAATAGTATAGCACAAAGAAGAGAGTATATTGATAGCTACAGGGCTAATATTAGATTTACACAGACTAGTATAGATCCATTATCTGGATCTATATCTTTTGCTAAAATGGGTGGCGTTATACAGCAAAATAATGAAAACTTGTTTATTACAGATACTGTTTATAACAATATTTACAGCTTTAATTTAAAAGATGCAGCTGGCGATGATAACATAAAGCAAAATATTCTTTTTCAAAAAAATCTAGTTGGAGGTACCGGTACTGTAGAAGATAAGATAAAATTCAACAGTCCAACTTTACTTGTTAATATTGATGATCATATCTTAGTAATAGATTCAAAAAACTCATGTTTCAAAGTTTATGATAAAAATTTAAATTGGGTATCTACAGTAACGCAGGCAGTATTTTTTAAGAAATATTCAGAAATAACAGCTGCAGCTTATCATGCAAGTTCGAGCAAATTAATTTTAGGAGCCGGTCAAGCATTGCATTTATTTAAAATTATAGATTTAGACACTATTATATTTGAAAAAACTGTAAGCATATACATATCCAATGACCCTACAGATAAGATTATTGATTTAAAATTTGCAAACTACGAAGATAATATTTTATATGTTCTTACTACTAAAAACATAATGAAGAAATGGATTACAAAATTAGAGAAAAATATTCTATATTTTGGTACTCCGAACAACGCTGCATTACAATATTTTTGGCAAGTTTTATCACCCTATAGCAAAGATATAGATATTATGTTAATAAGAGCAGGTAATAATACGCAAAGCTTAATTCTAGTTGTTGAGGAGGGATTAAGCCTCAAGAGCCTTTTGAAACAGGATGATTTTAATGTATACTCAAGAAATGAAGTATGTCTTAATGGTGATGAATATAATTGTGCCTGGACATACAACAAAAGCTTAAAGAAACTCTTGTATAACCTAAATCTTTTAGCCTCTAATATTACATACAGATTTTATACTAAAGAAAATGAAGTCACTAGTGCTACTTCGTTTATTTTTAAAACATATAATAATCTAATAACTGAAAGAGTTATTAAAGATACTAACAAATATTCCAATATTTTTGTCAACGAAAATTTTCAATCCGAAGCTATTAATAGATGTTTTAATCAATTATATGATTATCAAAACTATATTTTAACCAGTCTTACAAATAATACACCATTTAATGTTGATTTGACGCCCTATAGGGTAATGTAGACGTTTTTTTAATAAATATATAGGAGACTTATGGCAGGATCATACATTTTTCATAGCAAGCTTCACAGGGCAAGTCACCATACTCTATCTGGTACTGGATTGCCTGATGCAGGCTTAGATCCAATAGCATCAAGGGATCAGCCCTTTTTGGGTGTGTTTTATAATGTTTTGCCAGATGAAAATGGTTCTCTATCAATAACTACAGATAGCATACAGTGGTGGTCAACCTATTCCACTGTAAACTCACTTTCTAGTATATGGGCTCCAACAGCATCTGTGTATACAACTGTAAGTTCTTTTTCAGCAAATTGGTCATTAGGTTATAATGGCTATACAACTTTTAAGCCTAACAGTTCAAAATATGAAAGTGTTTACTCTACTGTGTGTGCTTTTAGTGCGCAGTGGAGTGCACCTAATATAATGTTTACTAATAAAGTTCAAGAATACACAGCAGCTAAAACATTTTCTGGAACTAATCTAACTTATAATCCATTAATAGGAAATGTTGTCTGGGATGTATCTGTAAATCAAATAACATTTTTAAATTTGAATAATGATGTTACTCTTAGTGTTTTGAGCGCCAGGAAAGGCGGTGTTTATATTTTAAACATTATTCAGGATAGTATTGGCGGGCATGATATTGTGTTTGATCCTATTTTTAGATTTAATAGCACATACAATTTACAAGGTGTTATTGCAACAGACCCAAACAGTAGAACTATAATAACTTTTGTATATGACGGTAACTTAATGTACGGTCATAGAGCAAATTACTACGTACCATGAGTAATTTTCTATACCATAACAAATACCACAGGACCATACACCACACATTACCTACTCCAGGCATACCAGATAGTGCGACGGATCCAATAGCATCTAAAACAGACCCGTTCTTAGGGACGTTTCATAATTTTATTGATGTAATGAATTTAGATACAATACCTATTGATGTAAGGTATTTGCTAACTTTTGATGACAATTATATTACTAATTTTAACAATTTGTCTGTTAATACTCTTGATAGTATATTTTTAAATCTAACTGCATCAGCTTATGGTAATAGCTACGACTGGTACAGAGTCAGGACTTTAATACAAAATTTAAGCAGTGATTATAATTTGTATCCGCTTTTTAAAGACCATGTTAATAGTTTAAGCGGTGAATGGAGCTTAGGATTTAATTTTTACACAAATTTATCCGCAACAAGCTCTAGATATGAATCTGTATATTCTTTAGTTAATTATAATAGCGCAAGCTGGCCATTTATTGATACTACACTGAGAACAGATTTAGTACAAGAAAATACTAGAAGTAAAAATTTTGCTATGGTAAATATCTCAACACCAGATACAAATATTTATTGGGATCTTTCCTCGCAACAAGTAGCTTTTGTAAGTCTATCTGCAAATTCTGTATTAAAAAACATATTAAACCCTGCCACTAAGAAAAAAGGCGGTGAATATTATTTGGTTATACAGCAAGATGGCTATGGGTCAAAAATATTAACTTTTGAAAGTGATTATAAATTTTTATGCTCAGATCTTGCCCCTGTTATATCACAACGTTTTGTTTCATTTTCTAGTAAGGAAGTTTGGACTTCTGTATTTTATGGTAGCGGTTGTTGGGTAGCTGTACCCTATAACTCTTTTAAGGCCTCTAAATCTCGAGACGGAATAACCTGGGTAGGTACTCCTTTACCCGCAGTAAGAAATTGGAGATCAATAGTATTTGGTGTTAGTGCATGGGTAGCAGTTGCCGATTCTTCTTCGGTTGGTGCTAGGTCTATAGATAGTGGCAATCTATGGTCAAATACTTTTTTACCAACTAAAAGACAATGGACATCTGTAGGTTTTGGTAAAAATACTTTTGTAGCTGTTGCATCAGCTTCTGATAAAGGTGCAAAATCGATTGATTTTGGTAAAACTTGGACTGAAATTACATTACCTTATGTTTTACCGTGGAGCTCAGTAAAATATGGTGACGGGGTATGGGTTGCAGTGGCTGGTGGCGGGGTAGCCGGTGACACATTAACTGATCTTGGCGCTATTTCTTACGATAATGGTAACACTTGGGCTTCCTTCAATTTACCTAGTTCGCGTATGTGGTCTGATGTTGCTTATGGCGAGGATTACTGGGTAGCTGTAGCAAAAAATTCTAATATAGTTGCATTATCATCGAGATTAGAGGGCGATGGCTGGTTTGATCATGTTATAACTAATGCTTCAGTGAGCGGCTTTTCTTCTGTTGCACATGGTAATGATACTTTTGTTGCGACAAGCTTAGAGCCATCGCAAGCAATACTTTATTCAACAGATAGTAAAATATGGACTATTAATAATACAGTACGAAAGACTTTATTCGATGTAAATTATGGCGGGTCGAGTCTTCAAGGCAGTTTTATAGCAGTAGGCGGTGACCAAGGTAGTACAATATTTAAATCTGCAAGTAGCAGTTATACAAATTACAAAATAGATGCAATAGATACACCTATTACGGCTACAGGTGTATTAACAGCAGCATTAGGTGTAACTGTTATAAAGTTTATTTGTGACGGTATAAACTTATACGGTATTCCTAGTATTTATTACGTATCTAGAGGTCCTGTATGGACTTATTTCGCTGGACCTGGTATTATTTTAGTTTCTAACCCAACTGATTTGTTTGTTGATGAGGGGTTAATACCCGTTGGTGGCGTTACTACTGCAGGATCAGTTGTTGTAGATGAAGGATTTTCGGACGGCGGCGGAATTTTAATTTTGTCCGGTACCCCTATACCATAAATAATATATGAATTGTAGTACTGTTGAACCTGTAAGTGCATTTTACAGCACAAATCTACAATCCAAGATACAAAGTTATGAAAGATTAGGAGAAAGAATTTGTCGCGCACTCGGTGCTCCTCTTATTAATTTAGAAATACATGCGGATCAGTTAAATGAATTTATAAGCATAGCATGTGAAATGTTTACTAAGTATGCCGGTTATACGCAAGAGTTTTTAGTTTTTGATAGCTCCTTATATGAAGAGGGCAAAGGATTAAGACTAGATGTACTATTTAGCTTGACCAAGGATTTTAATTTTAGAGCAAAGCTTAAGAACGTTTCTAGTGATATTAAATCTCTTTACAACGTTGGAAGAATGGTAATAGGAGATGCAGCTAATCCTTATCTATATCAAGTTTTTGATGAAACTAAACCGAATGAATTAGAGTTATTAAACAGCTACGATTATTTAATTGACGACTATAGACGAGTGGTTGATGTTTTGGATTTTGAAGAAGGTAGTACAACAGGTGTTAATACATTATTCACGATTGAGCAGTCTTTAGCTCAGCAAACTTATTTTAGCTATTCTCTTGGCAACTACGGGTTCGATTTAGTTAGTTGGTATGTCCTAAAGCAATGGTTAGATACGCGCGAAAAAGTTCTTGCGCTCAGAAGGGATGTAAGGTTTGACCCACGCACACAATACTTACAATTATTTCCTGAACCAAGAAATACTAGATTTTGGGGCATTGTTACTTGTTATGTAGAAAGGCCTCTTGTAGATGTAATTAAAGAGCAATGGGTTTATCAGTATGCGCTTGCTCTTACTAAAATAGCGATAGGTACTGTTAGAGGAAAATATCAAAACACAACCTTATTTGGTGGTGGTACAATTAATGCAGCTATATTAGAAGACGGTAAAGTGGAAAAAATTGAATTGGAGAAAAAACTTTACGAAAGTGCACCGGGTCTTGGTGATGCACCTCCACCAGACTTTTTCGTTGGTTAAATAAATTGAAACTTACTATAAAAAATAACAAATATGTACAAGGTATCTTCAAGCCTACACATATGGAAAAATATAAAGGACATGATTTACCTAGATACTTGAGTAGCTGGGAATTAAAGCTTTTTAGATGGTGTGATACTAACCCAAATGTTGTCGAATGGGGCAGTGAAAGTATTGTAATACCGTATGAGAGTCCTATCGACAAAAAAATTCATAGATATATAGTAGATGCTATAATAAAGCTAAAAACATCGGAGGGGTTGAAAAAATATTTAATAGAGGTAAAACCTTATAAACAAACAATAGAACCGCAGAATACACCAGGTAAAATGAAGAAGACTCTACTATATGAGCAATTAACTTTTATTCAAAATAAAGCAAAGTGGGAAGCTGCTAAAAATTTTGCTAAGAAACATGGCTTCGAATTTACAATTCTTACGGAAAAAGAGCTTAGAAAATAAACTACTAAATAATAAATATATACATGGCCTTAAGACTATTAGTAGAAACTCCTGCTTCTGAAGATCAATACGAATACGTAATTGAGGAAAAAAGCGGTAATCAGCCCAGCACAATGTACATTAAGGGCCCATATATGCAGTGTGAAGAGGTTAACAAAAATAAAAGAATTTACGATTCTAGCGAAATGGATAAGGAGGTTAATAGGTATATAAATGAAATGGTTAGAACTAATAGATCGATGGGGGAATTAAATCATCCTACCGCCGCTGAGGTTAACTTAGAGCGCGCCTGCCATCTTGTTACTGAATTAAATCGCTCTGGTAATGTTTATTATGGTAAGTCTAAAGTCTTAACAACTCCAATGGGACAAATTGTACGTAGTTTAGTTAATGATGGTGTCAAAGTGGGAATGAGTTCTAGAGCGCTAGGTAAATTAGAAGAGGCAGGTAATGGGGTTAATAGAGTAAAAGAGTTTAGATTAGTGGCAGTGGATTGTGTTGCAGATCCAAGTTTTCCCAAAGCATTTGTTAATGGGATCTTAGAATCCAAACAATTTGTTGCAACCCAAGATGGTAGATTTGAAGAATATTATGATTCATTTTCAGATAACCTACGTAATTTACCTAGAAAAGATGTAGAAGGGTATTTAAAAGAACAAATTTTGGAGTTTTTTAACAAAATAAGTAAAGTACTATGAGTATGTCTCCGATAGCTGTTGTAGCTAGAATAGCTACTGAACCTGTAGAAAAGAGTTTAGATCAGAAATTGGCTAATAAAATAAAAGATGAAGTAGTTACTAAATCTGAAGAATGTTATGAAGACGAGACTGGTAATGTAAGAATGTGTAAAAAATGTGAGCAAAAATCCAGGAATTTTGTAGGTAACTATAATAAATATAATATGCAAGAAAGAGTAAATTTAGTCAATTTTTTAAAGCAATTAAATGAAAAAAATTATGCCGAGGCACATAAATATTTAAAGAAAGTTATGGAATCTAAACTCGCAAATCGTATTGCTAAGAACAAGAATGTGAGGTTGTTCTAATATGGCTAAGGATATCAAAGCAATTTTAAAGGAAGCAACCCAAGATCTTCTCTCTGAGGAAGTTCTTAAGGAGATAGAAAATGCTTTTAATACGGCTATCAGTGAAAAAGTCCAAATTCACGTGACAAAAGCTCTTACGGAACAAGATGAAGATTATAGTAAAAAGCTAGAGCATCTACTAGCCGCTATTGATGCTGATCATACATCTAAACTAGAAAAAGTTGTTGAAGCTATTGATTCAAATCATTCTGAAAAATTAAAAGCTATCGTTTCAAAGTATAGTGATGCTCTCAATAAAGAGGCTAAATCATTCAAGAATTCTACAATCGATAATATTAGCACTTATCTAGAAGCTTATCTAGATGAGGTTATTCCTGCTAGTGAAGTTAAGGATGCAGTTAAGAATCGTAAGGCTCTAGAAGTTCTAGACCAACTGAGATCAATTTTGGGCATTGATGCTGCCCTAGCGAAAGAAAGTATTCGCGAAGCCATTAGAGATGGAAAGCGTCAAATACAAGAAGCTTCTGAGAAGCTTGAAGCCGCTAATAAAGAATTAGCTAAGACAAAAGCAGAACTTGCCGCTAGATCCGCTGAACTTACTCTTGAGAAAAAGACAGTTGGCTTAGCAACTCGCAAGAAGGATTATATCAATAAGGTAATGAAGAATAAGGATTCGCAATTCATTACTGAAAATATTGATTATGCTTTAAGCTTATTTGATAAGACAGAAAAAGAGCGGCTTCAAAACATTAAAGAGGAAGCAGTACAGGAGGCAACGGCAGCTAGGGTTGACCGTCCTGTAATTGAGGAAAGCACGGAAACATCTGTAACAGAAGTTCAGATGAACCCTTACCTCAAAGAGCTTTCTAAATACTAATTTTAAAGAGGCTATTGCCTGAATATATAATGTAGAAATTTTTTCTACAGGTCGAAATATTAAGGAGAACAAATACATGAAATCAATCAGACCTACACAGTCTTACATTGATGAGACTCGCGCTCAAGCGTTGCTCGAAAAGTGGAAACCAGTTCTAGATTATACCTCTGATAACGTTAAGGCTATCAATGACGATCATACTCGTTTGAATACTGCCATGCTCTTGGAAAACCAAGAAGCCTGGTGTGTTAACGAGGCGAACGTTGCTGGTGGTACTTCCAGCGTTTTCGGTGGCGTTAATGCCGGTGCCTACGGTGGCGTCGGTGGTAACGTTCCAGGAGGTGGATCTGACTGGTACGCTTCTGGCGATGCCCGTTTGCCCAAGATTCTCATTCCAATGATTCGTCGTACGTTCCCTGAGTTAATCACCAATGAAATCGTCGGCGTACAGCCCATGGGTGGTCCAGTTGGACTTGCCTTTGCTCTACGCTACAAGTATGCAGCTAATGCTCTTGGTTATGATGCAGCTGGCACAGGCCTTGATGCTTCCCTCGGAAGTAATCTAAGCAACCCTCAAGCCGCTGCTAATGGCAAAGAGCTTGGTTATCAGTACCTTGACACTCGCTACACTGGCACATCCAGCGCTCGCCTCTCCGGCGGCGACGGGGTAGCTGCCAGTCTGTTCCCATTCGTGGGGGCAGATACAGGCGTTGCACAGCTTCTAAGCAATTTCGAATTGACGAGTAAAATTCCTCAAATCGAAGTTAGCTTTGAAAAGACAGCTGTCGAGGCTGGTACACGCAGATTAGCCGCACGCTGGTCGGTTGAACTCGAACAGGATCTAAAGAACATGAACGGTATTGATATCGATACTGAGCTCACAAACGCTATGTCTTATGAGCTACAGGCCGAAATCGACCGTGAAATGATTGTTCGTATGATCCAAGTCTCTCTCAACGCTGGTCTCGGCACAGGCTACTCCGTATGGAGCCCTGCTTCCGCAGACGGTCGTTGGTTGGTAGAGCGCAATCGCGACTTCTATCAGAGACTAATTATCGAGGCCAATCGTATCGCGGTCCGTAATCGTCGTGGTGCTGCCAACTTTATTGTTGCCACACCTCGCGTTTGCGCGATCCTCGAGATGCTACCTGAGTTTCAATGGGTACCAGTTCAAGGCAATGTCAACACTCAACCTGTTGGCGTAGCTAAGGTTGGTAACCTTGGTGGCAGATTCAACGTTTATCGTGACACACGCACAGAAGCCCAATTTGAGGGTGGTCAGCGTCTAGGTCAGAAGCGCGTTGAGTATGCTCTACTCGGGTACAAGGGTCCAGAGTTTTATGACACTGGTATCATCTACTGCCCTTACATCCCTGTAATGGTACAGAGAACCATTGGTCCTAATGACTTCTCACCCCGTGTTGGCTTGCTAACACGTTACGGTGTTGTTGACAATATCTTTGGTGCTAATCTCTATTATCACACAATCCTATTGTCCGGACTTGGCGAAGCGTTTACACCTGCTGGTGCTAACGTTTACTTCTAAGCGAATCTAAAAAGAAAACTTTCACCTGGTACGTCCCAGGATATTTTAAAGAGGGGTCACTTAGTGGCCCCTCTTTTTTTTGTATTAATATATAAAAAAATCTGAATAGTTTTTAAATGAGGTTACCCACAACTAAAACTCTACCTGATAACCTCGTATAAGCATTTGTTCCGGTAGAGTCTACTCTAAACCATAATTTATTTTGCGGAGATGCATTATTTCCATTTACAATTTGTTTTCCATTTGAAGCTGCAACGCTGCCACTCTCTCTATAATATCTACCCGGTGTAATTAAATTAGAGGGAGCTGTTAATGTAAGCTGATTTGTAACCTGGTTTATTGCATCTGTGTTTGTATCATGCCTATATATTCTAAATGTTGGCAAGCTTGTGTCACTACTAACATTACCTCCAGAAACACCATCTATAATAATAATAAAACCATTAGCTATAAATGTTTTACCTGCAGGAACTGTATATACTAACTGAGCAGATGAAGTATTAAGAAAATTAATTGCGCTTAAAGTTGTTACCCCTACAGCTATTGTACTAGAAATTGTTGTGGCTGGGTCAGGTATAATACTTGATATAGCTTTAACTGTTGTATATACACTGTTCCAATTAGCACTATTAGCTTTAACTGTTGTGTTAACACTAACCAATTCTGGTAAGTATGTAAAATAGGGATTAATCATAAATTACAAGGAAATTTGGGGACGCCCCTCATCACGCAACTACCCTTAGGTAGATCATTTCGATTGGAATGTCTGCTTACAGCCATTTTTGTACCCGGGACTGTCCCCAAATTGCCTCCTTTCTTTATGTTCATACTTAATTTATTCATACAAATTTACAAATAAACACTTTTTTATAATAAGTGTTCCAATCAGCTTCACTTGTAGTGAGATCTACAACAGGCGTTTTAGCTACACTACTAGCGTAATGGTTTGTTTTAAATGGCCAGCGAAGATTAGAGATACGAATTGTAGGAGAAAGTGGACCGCTTACTATTTCACCCCTTCCATTATTACTACTAGGTAACCATGCAATATATCTAAAAGCAACATACATCGGCTTATATCTAGCAGAGTAACCAATACGTTTCCCGGCACCATCTTTTAATAGCATAAACGGTGCAATAACATTTAAGTATTTGTTGCTTAGACTGGGATCAAGAGGATCATTACAATAACCAATTTCGGCTTCTCTGAAGCGACCGTTTAGGCAAGAGGTTAAATCGATTACTTGTTTGGAGGTGCTTACAGGGAGTTGATTATACCGCAATACATTAGGAATAAAATGAGGATATAAACCTCCATGTGCAGGTCTGTATTCAGGTTCACTTCCACTTCTTTGCCAGAAATTAGCTCCCCATGGTTTAGAGCCTGAATCAGAACTAATAGGAACCGAAAAACCGACTTTGTGCGTTAAGCCTAATCCGTATCTATTTTTTACTTTGCTCTTTTTAAACATAACCATTTCAATAAAAATTTGATAAGCATTTAATGTCTCTTGTGTAAAATCATTTACAACAAGTTTTGGTGATTTGTTGATAGTTATGTTACCTCCATATCTTAATGTATTAATATGTTGATGGTTGTTACTTCTACCGGTAAGATATTGTACATCTGTTGTACCTGCTAATAATATTTTTGGTACCGGTAATTGCGGGGCGCTTAGTGTACTAATATTTGTGTAAGCGGAATTCCATTGATCACTATTACCACCTAATACTGTAATAACACCATTACTGCTAATAGCCCCATTAGGAAATATTGTGGTACCATCTCTGCCAAATATCCATTCATGAAGACTATTCGGCCAATTTGTGCCAATATAGATATCATTGTTATTGCCTATCTGTACATACTGTTCACCATCTGCGCTGGCAAGTCCCCCCCAATCCCCTGCAGGTGCTACAAACCAACTGCTGCCATCTTGAATCTGTCCTGGATAGCCTTTGGATATTTTACTACCAGTTGGAAATGTTAGATTGCCATCTGTGCCAAATGTCCAAGAATTATTATTTGAGGCAAGTCTTATGCCATCTGTTCCTTGCACACCAGGGGTATAATTTTTTGCACGAATGGTGACTGGAGCTCCAGTGGGGTTTGCAGGCCAAGAGCCTGTAAAATCCCATCGTGCCCCAGGAGAAGCTGTGCCTGCCGCACTGGCAATAGTGGCGACCAACCCACCATTGAATACAATTTCATAGTCTGTGGGGTTCGCCTGGATTGCTGGTCCCCAGGCAGGGTTGCCTAATCCTGCATTAAAAGTATTAAGACCAACTGAAGTTTGCCCTGCATAATTAAATAAACCGTTAATTTCAAAACCTACTTGAGCAACTGAAGCGGTATCTGCTAAGGTACCACTGCCAGGGAAAATCAGCGTACCGTTGCTACTCAGTACCACTTGATAAGAACCATTGATTAATCTATCCGTCAGACCGCCACCACTAAATATATTTAACAAATCAACACCACCAGACAAGTAGCTACCATTTACATTCAAATTACCATTCATAGTACCACCATTGGCATATTGAACAGCAACAGATCCTCCACCACCACCCAAATCTAATATTTTTCTTGCATAGTTTTTAGCATCTTGAAGAGAAGTATTAACAGTTGTAGTTACATATGTTTTAATTTCCTCTTTTATGAACTCTAAATCACTGTTTTTTTCTACAAGCTCTTGTATTTTTATGTCAATATTAGCCGCACTATCAAAATCTTCTTTAAGCTTTTTTGCTACATATTCGTTTAAGTCTTTTTGAGAGGTTTTCTTAAATTCAACAATTAGTTTATTCTTATAAACTTCTAATTCAGGTTTAATCTGCTCGTAAATTTCTTTGGTAATAGTAGAGGCTTTTTCTAGAACAATTTGAGCCTTCTTTTTTTCTATTTCAAAATTCTTTTTTTCTTGTTTTAATTGCTCTCTTTGTTCAAATATTTGTCTTTCTAGTTCTAACGCCTTCTGCACAGCTTCAGTATTATTATACATTTCTGGTAGCTGTGCTTCAGCTATTTCTGATACTACATTTTGTGTTTCCTCTATAATCTCTGCTAGTTGCTGTGGTAGTTCAACGTGAGTTTTATTTGTTAATATGTTAAGATTAATTGTAGAGTGTGGTGTCTTAATTTTTTCATTAACAACAATTTTAAATCGTACATCTCTATAACATGTACCGTCGTCTAAAGTAACATCAGCAACAACATACTTGTCTTCACCCTCCGTAACATATTCCAATATAACTTCTCTGGTTTTTGTTACAAACGTGCCTACATTAAACAAATAGTCCGAAAATGACTTACAGTATATAACGTTTTCAGACTCATTACTTTCCAGCAATACAAACGGTATCTTATTATTTAAAAATACGTTATACAAGTTCACTGTTTATTTATTGTATGTAATATAGGATCAATAAGGTTAACTATTATATGCTGCTATCTGTTGACCCACTACCTCTGTAGTAGCAACATTTCTTAAACGATACCCTATAGTTCCTGATAAACTAGAAGCAGTAAGAGTATTATTGTTTGTTTGCCAGACAGCATCAGGAGTTAATACTGCCGTACCTGTAGTATTATCCACTGCTACACCAAAAGAAACATTGCTTGCAGAAGGAACAGATAATGTACCTGTTAAGTTGCCTGCAGCATAACTCACGCCAGACCGTACACTGCTAGCAGGGGGATAGAATGTGGAGCTCACAGGATCTACCAGTGTTCTCTTGTTTGCATTGTATACATAGAAAACAGCTTGATTGGTAGGGACAGAAGAAAGAAAAACGTTTCCTGTAGTAGGAGATGCACCTCTGTCTCCATATTCTATTTCTTGCACATAAGTAAATGAGGACTGAGCACCGTTTACACCAGCTTGCAATGTTATACCAGAAGATCCAATACCAAAAGCATTAGCTTTGGCACGTTTCACATACATGATGCCGGTACTGGTGTTAGATGCTCCAATGCCCAGAGGACCACCATAAGCATTACCATTAATTAAAACTGTGCCGGTGCTGGTATTTTGTACCCCATTACCGGAACCAGTAGAACCACCATATGCATCACCATTAATAATCACTGTGCCAGAACTACTATTTTGTATGCCCTGAAACGCACTTCCGGAAACATTTCCTAAAATAGTAACAGTACCGCCGCCTGAATTGGTAACTGCGTTTGCAGCATTAGAAGCTAATAAATTACCTGTGATAGCTATTATTCCTGTAGATGTCTGTGAAATTACCGGGCCAGAAGCTGCTGTAGCTGTAATATTGCTCAAAATATTAATTGTGCCACTAGAAGCATTGGTCACTGCACTCTGTCCTCCTGTGGGAACAAAATTACCACTCAAAAAAACAACACCAGTTCCACTGTGTGTAAGACCAGTATTGTTCCCTCCAGTACCGCCTGTTATGGTTCCATAAACATTCACTGAACCTGAGCCAGTGTTGTTTACTCCAAATACATTTGCACTGCCAGTGCCACCAGTAACATTGCCTGTAATGGCCAGGGTGCCTGAACTAGCAAATTCAATGCCTCTGGATGCAGTAGAACCTGTGGCATTTCCAATCAAATTTAGATTGCCGCTATTTAAACTGGCAGCCACAGAACTGCTGCTAGCTGCTATGTTGCCTGAAACGTTAATGGTTCCAGTGGTTAATCCTGGTGTATATATTCCAAAGCTATTAGATGCAGACCCTCCATTGACATTGCCAGTCAGAGATATGGTTCCATTAGAAACATTGTTCAAACCAAAGCTAGTAGCATTGGCTGTTCCTCCAGTTACATTACCCACTACAAATGCATTAGTTCCAGCAGTTCCGGTAAATGCTACACATGCTGTAGTCGTGGATCCAGTGGACCCTGCAAATATGTTTCCTGATAAAGTAATATTAGGTTGTATGTAAAACACGCCTCCTGCTGTTGCACTTCCTGTGGTATCATTTCTTAGCTCAGTCACAGTAGTGTTAATATTAATATAAATTATCTTGTTATTAGCCACAGCTACATCAGCAGAACCTGGCACTACACCACCTGTCCAAGTGGCTGTACTGTTGAAATTACCATTTGCTGCTGCTAAAATTGTGGCCATATATAAATTTATTAATAAGTGTAAGAATATCTATTGTTCCAAATGGCATTTGTTATGGTGCCACTGCTTAATAATGTACCAGCTGTACTAAAGTATAATCTTTTGATAGTCCAGACACTTTGACTGGTAGTTGATCCAGGCACTGCATAACCAAGGTAATTGTAACTGTTTGGTTCCACAACAACAATATCAAACTGCCTGGTAGTGCCTAGATAGGTAGCACTATTAGTTACCAGGTTGGTATAGGAATTTTCATATTTTCCACTATTGGCACTGAATGCATTGTAAGTGTTATTCCAATTAGCTGAAAGTACAGGTATTTGACCCAAATTTACATCAGTTCCACTTAACAAGTATGCTGCACTGTTAGTAACCAGATTGGTGTAGGCATTGGTCCAGAATGCGCTGTTAGTATTGGTAGTGGTATAAGCACTATTACCTCCTACCCATCCAGCAGTCAAATTCTTAATATCTGTACCTTGGTAATCCCAAGTGGTAGCAGAATTTGTATTAACTGTGGTATACACAGAATTCCATAAACCAGATGCAGCTGCTAACAAACTGATATCCACAGCAGACAGATAAGCTGCACTATTACTTGTTAGATTGGTATATGCTTCAGACCATTTAGCACTGTTAGTATTGGTTGCGGTATAATTGCTGTTCCAATCATTGCTATTGCCTCCTTTAGCGGTAATTGTACTGTTGCTACTAATGGCACCATTCACAGTTAATTCAGCACCTGGATAACTTTCATTGATACCTACTTTTGCAAGTGTACCGGGTGTAGGTGCGTTCCCTACATGCAATACCTCAATACCGTCTTGATCATAAAATCTGGCTATATCAAAATTACCGGGCGATTGGCTTACATATAAAGCAGGTCCTGGACCATTATTAACAACACTCAAAGCGCTGGTAGTAGTAAAGATAGTATTTCGAAATGTGCTGGAACCTAGAGCAGTTAAATTGCCATTGATGGTAACATTTCGACCGAATGTGGTGTCTTGATTATTATAAACAATATAAGGGCTGCTTAGTAATAGTGTACCATTATCATCTGGTAAATTATAGGTACGATTAGTTGTAAGCGAATCAGGAAGAGCTTGAAATGTACCTGTATAAAAACTTCCTATTTCTGCAATAGCAATATCGGTATTAAATGTGCAAAAATTTAAATTAGCCCCCGTCGCATCCACAGACCCTGTTATATTTAATGCACGAACGGATACCCCATCAAATTCAACAGTATCCGTTGAATTAAGGCTTTGGGAACTTACATTTTGATAAGCGGTATTCCATTGAATGCTATCCCCACCTGTTACTTTAACATTTCCATTAACTTCTAATTTTTCTGCAGGTGTTGTGGTTCCTATACCTACATTACCATTTGAATTAAGTATTCTTAAAGTTTCAATCCAGCTATTTCCATCCCATTTTGAAAATATAAAATCATCAGTTATAGAATTTCCAGGTGTTGCCGATCCAAAAGCTGAAGCTTTTGAAGGGCCATTATCTTTCCATATCTCAACTGCACCTGAACCACCTATAATAGTTAGAGGAGTTTGACTTCCAGTACCTACTACTTGCATTCTGTGAGCACCATTGGTGACGTAATTACCTTGCTGCTGACCAACAACTAACTTATCTGTTGTTACGAAATCTGAATTTAATGCAGGGGTAATTATTGTATTCGTTGCAGTAAGATTATTAACGTATGTGAAGTTAGATTGAGTTGCATTAATGTTACTACCTAAAATAAACGCATTATCTGCACTAAGTGTATTATTAGTACCTCCAAGTATAGAAGAGTATTGACCGTCAGTTACAGTAAAATCACCTAACGTAGGTTTTATTGCGCTAACCGGTCTTGTATATTCTATTTGAGGATCTAAAGGTAAATTATACTTTTGAGAAAGATAAACTTCTATTTGTTGTCTTTTACTTTTATCTAATACACGATCAAACGCAATAAGCTCAAAAAGATATCCGGTATAAGGACTACCGTTAATAAAAGGTTGAGGATTCGGTCCATCATTTCTTAAATTACTATTTCCAATGATTATCTGTGAACCTGTATTATAAAACCCGCCAAGCCCGGACCAACTGCCGTCAGGAAGACCATTGAGAAAATGATTAACAAATGTACCATCTGAAGTTATTGATCTTATATATGGAGCACCTATTTGCGATAAGGTGTTTGTCCACCTAAAATATCCTCCCACATAACTACCGCTTCCATCAATATTACTACCCTGATAACTATTCCGATCTATATAAAAGTTTATACCGGTATCATTTGAATATAAGTATAGAGGAAACGCAGCATTACCATTAAATATTGCTGTTTTAATATAAACAGCAAAAAAAGTCTGACCTACAAAAGTATTATTATTATATAAGCCTACCTTTCCCTCTCTATCAGCAGTATCAAATTTAACATACGGTATACCCCCTAAAACATTACCATCTTGTCCATAGGAAATATCGGAGGTTTCAACATCAGGTAGAAATATAAGACTATTTGGTCCTTTGTCTTGCCAGGATACTATGTTACTACCATTTGTTGTTATAGTTCCTGAATCAGTTGCATCAAGCCATAACTGTAGTCCATCAAAATTATCAGGAGAGAGAGGGCCTGGATATGGTTTTACAAAAGGCGTTGAGGGTTCTATTACTAACTCATAGGCTTGACTTGATAATTTTGAGAAAGCTGTAATATCTATAAACGCACTGCTTAGTGCAGATAAACTAACTGTATTACCGTTAGATATAGATAATTCAGCATTATTTTCATCAAACGATAAATTTTGAATACCGGTACTCCATGTACCGGAATATGTTTGTACAGTAGTATAAGTTGAATTCCAATTACCACTATTAGCATGGACTAATGCGTTAACAGCAGGATCACCTGAGCCGCCACCACCTGTACCAAAGTAGTTAGATATGTCTCTGCCTCCAGAAAGAATGTGACCGTTCACATTCAGATCTCCATTCATGACCCCGCCATTGGCATATTGCACTGCAACTGAACCACCACCTCCACCTAGATCTAGTATTCTACGGGAATAATCTTTAACGGTCTTATCAACATACTCCTTTAATTCTTTTAATGTTGTACTTGCTTCTTGTTGTTGCTTGGCTGTGCCTGTATCTTTTATTTTTTCTAGCTCATTAATATAGCTTGTAACCTGTTCATCTTCAGATTTATTTTTATTCTGTATTTCTATTTTTGGTTTTTCTGGGCTCAATGCCTTGTCTTTAGCTTTTTCTATAGCTGCTCTAATCTTTTCACCTAAATTGCGTGTTGATTTTTCATCTGTATCATCTCTAGGCTCGATAGTTTTACTGCTATCTTGAATAACTTCCTCTATTACCTGTATATCTTCTTTTTTAGGAAGCTTCTCTGTAATCGTACTCCCAATCTTTTGAAGAAAATCTGTAAATGGATCTTTTTGCTCATCAACAATTTCTGCGCCAGAGACGGATGCATATACCGCTTCCATGATATTCTTATGTTCCTTAGTTACTTTAATCTTTTCGGCAAGATTACCTAGGAAGTCAGATAATGGGTCTTGTTCAAACACAAGTTATTTAATGAATTTGCTATAAATAACCATATGCATGAAGTTGTAAGAGATTTGTTACAAATGCAAAATCAAATACGTATTTTTCATTGGCAGACAAAAAAATACTCCGCGCATAAAGCGCTCGGCAAAGCCTATAGTGGCTTGGATGATTTAATAGATACTTTTGTCGAGACAGCGCTAGGTAGAAAAGAAGCCAGCTTTACTAATGGTAATATTGATATTAAGCTTTTTGATATTAATGAGCTATGCCCATGCACTGCATTAGAGACTTATAAGACTTATTTAACAGAAATAACCCAAAAGCTTAGTCCTGATATAGACACAGATCTTTTAAATATACGTGATGAAATGCTTGGTCTATTAAATCAAACCTGCTATCTTTTGAAGCTAGAATAATTACTGTCTAACAGTCTTAGTAAAGTACTTCCACTTGTCCCACATGGCCCAATTCTCTTTCAATAACTCTTGGCTGCTGGCCCGGATAGGATTAATGTCAATGCCACCGCGTCTCACATACAGACACGATACCATCAATTCTTCTGGCTTAACCAGATCATACAACCGCTTATAGATGGTCTCGCAAATCTCTTCATGGAAGTGACATTCATCTCTGAACGAAACAATGTACTGCAATAAAGAGGTTTGATTGAGCTCGTAAGGTCCTTTGTAATGAATATAAACATCCCCCCAGTCCGGTTGAGATGTGACCCTGCAATTACTCTTTAACAGTGCTGAATGAAAGCGCTGCACTTTATTTGAGTCACCTTCCAACCAACCCAATAAATTTGGATCTTCTTTGTATCCTCTTGCCTTGATTGTCGTGACATCAATATTATTTTCAAGTGTAGGGTATGAGCTAGTAGGAAATAGAGATGGATAATGCATTGCATCATCAATTGCTTTTGTGAGTCTGACACACACCCTAACTTCAGTTTCAAGCAATTTGGAAAGATCATTCTCCATCACAGCTTCAAGCTGTTGCAACACACTGATAATATTGCCTTGATACTTCTCCATATTAAACGAATTCATGTAGAGCTTGATGGACTTGGACTCAACAATATACTTGTTTGTGGCTGGGTACACAACTTTAGCTATGGCCGCAATTGGCATGCCTTCACTTGTTAAGCAAGACACTTCATAAGCATTCCACACATCATAGCCACAGAAGGGAAGATTCTCATCACTAATACCCAGATGCTTTCTGTTGTTAGCTCTAGGCTCACGGACTAAAAGCGAGGGGTCATAGGTACACTTGTACCCAGTTATTTTACCAAGATGCTTTGATATGTTACTATTGTCTAATTCCGTATTCATTAAGTTTTATTTTAATTGCTTCCATGCGTTCTTCCACTGTTCCCCTTAAAACAGTTATCTTTCCTTTTAATCTCTCATCTGACAACCAAAAATTCTCGTACAAATCAATAATTGCATCTCTAAACTTTTTATCGGTACTTCTCTCACCATCATCCACCAACGAAACATCATGTGGACTTGGATAGAAGATATGATCATACTTTTTAATATAATTTGTATAATACAGTAGACCCAAGCTATTAGATACAGGAAAATCATTTAACTTATCTCTAGCAAAATAACTTGTATACACCATTCCATCCATCAAACAGCGATCATGCAATATGCCTTGAAAATTAAATCCTTTATAGTTGTAAAATAAATTCTCAAACTCTTTATTGAGAATTAATGTTTGCGTCACATCATTAGCACCTTCCTCATTTATATCGCAATTATGCCAACGCTTAATTAACCTAGTTACTTCATCAATATAGCATAGCTTAGAACCATAATACTCTTTGCACTTCTTTAAAAGAGTAGTCTTACCCGAACACTGAGGACCTGTAAACGTAAAAATCATAACACAATTATACTAGACAAATTAAAAAAATAAAGCTATTTCTTAAAAATCTCACTAATTTTTCTCTTAATAATTTCTAGCCATGTTTCTTCGATAAAGTCTAGCTCATCAATAGGATATCCCTTGAGTGGATGATTGTCATCATCTACCCAGGTGTGCTTGGTACGGGGTTGTTTCATTTGCACCATTTCTTTCTCTTGACTATTTCAGCTATTATACAGTATACCGCGGTATCACTAAACGCATCAAAAATCGGCTCATTTGCAGTTTCAAACGTTTTCTTTCTCAATACCATATTGATTAATCTCTGAATCTTGTCATTGAGTCGCACCACGATAGCAGAAATAGATGCAACAATATCCTCTTCTCTATGTAGGTCAGATCCTAAGCTAATATTGTGCGGCCCGTAATCATTTTGCTTTTTACAGAAAATATTGTATTGTTCACTCTGAATTTTCTTAAATTCTTTGCACGTTTCAGGGTACGTAGTTTCAACTAGCTTGATGAGATCTTCAGGATTCACTTTGAATTATATTATAATCGGTTAGAAAGTTTTTCCAGGTATTAAATGCACAATCGTGTAATGAGCAGTATACCTCAGTTAGGGTCAAACCTTCGATTCCTATTTCACCACTAGCTACAATTTCACCATCGTCAACGCCCGGGGTAACCTTATGAATAACGCAACCCGCGTTCTTATAGCCTCTCGTAAAGGCTCTTTCTTGTGGATTGAATCCTTTTAATTCAGGATGTTTACTAATAAGACCAGGATGAAGATTATATATTTCGTAGTTGTTACATATTTCTTCCGGAATAATTCTTAAGTACCCATGTAATGTAATGATAGGATTACTAAATCTAGTCAATATATTTTTATATTCTTCCAATGTTGGTTTCTGAGATATATTATATAGAAAGATAGAATTTAATTTATGTTCTCTAAACTTAATATTATTGATAAGATCGCTATTAGTTGTATCATGATTTTGTTTGTTTGATATAATTGCGTCGGGGTATTTTCCGAAAGCATTTGAAAGATTATAAATCTCCGTGCCTGTTTGAGAGAAGAAAGTAACCCAGGGTCTACTATTGCTCATAAATGTATTTTTTGTGCCAGCTGTAAAAGCTAGGTGCTAAATTTGATGATAGCATGCTTTTATCGTGAATATATTTAAAAGTATTTTTCGCTAAAGCCAGTTTTCTTGAATCTATAGAAAAGCTGGATGACCAGTCAGAGACATTTCTCTCATAATGTAAAGCTAAATTAAGCCAAAGATAATCAGGAAAAATACTAAACCCATTAATATTATTCTCTATACAATTAAATTTACTGTAATATTGATTTCTTACATTTTGTAGCATACTTTCAGTAAAGCCATTTTTTTGTTCAGTCCAAAAACTAGTATCATCTCGTTGAGTAAATTTATAGACAGCGGTAAGATACTGATAGATAGAATCATATAAAATTGTTGTTGAATTGTTATACTCCTCGAGAAGAGCCTTCAATGGTGTTCCTTTATTTTCTTTTTGAATAAAAAATGCAATTTTTTTAGCTGCAGATACAGACAGATACAATGCATTTGAAAGAAGAGGTTCAAGAAATCCCGTAGATATACCTGCGGATACTATGTTTCTTACTGCTGCTACTTTGTATCTCCCTGGAACAAAATTAATTAACCTAGGTTGTTGTATCCATGTCTCCTCCGGAATACTAAGTTTCAACTCATTAAAAGCCTCTTCATCGCTAACATGCTTACTACTAAACAAATACCCGTTACCTAGGCGACTAAAAAGAGCGATTTCAAATCTCCAACCATAGTTCATAGCAATGGAGCGTGTATATGCTGTCATTTGAGTTTCTTTTTCTGTATAATTGCTATTAACCAACCAAGCCTTGTCGACAGGAATATATGTAAAATTTTCCCATTCTACATCTGTATGTTTGAATAAAGTTCTAGCAAAACCACTAGAATCAATATACAGATCAGCTGTAAATAATTCTCCTGTCGAGGTCTTAACACCTAAACATTCATTATTTCTTATTACAGGTATAATTTCTTCTTCAACTATATTAATGCCTAATTCTATTGCTGTTTCCTTTAAAACGGAAGTAATTTTATTAGCATCTGTATGGTAGGCCCAGGACCATAGACTATTGGCTAAATATCTATCACCGTCAAAAGGACATTTATTTTTTTCTAAAAATCCGAAATGTTCATTTATATACGGATTAACGTCATTAGATATTTCTTTTTTCTTATATAATTCTAATACATAGTCGGTAAATCTATCTTTATCGTTTAAAACAGATCTATAGCTACTGTTGTTATTTTGATAGAAATAACCGTTAAGTAAGTCGCTACCGTGTAGGTTATAAGAAAATCCAATATAGGTATACTCACCTTTATTTTTATAAAAATTTTCTAGCTTATTGGCAAATTTAAATACGCTATCCGTCTTACGCATAAATTCAGTTTGATTATATCCAAGTAATGCGGTATAGAAAGTGGCCACCTGTGGCACCGTACTTTCACCCACACCGAGTGTAGGGATATTTTTACTATGAAAAATACTTACCTCTACGGATGGATTGAATTTTTTAATCGCTACGGCTACAGAGTAGCCTGCATTACCGCCTCCTACAACAATAACCTTTTTTATCATCGTCTAGTTATATTATAATCGGTTAAAAGGTTTTTCCAGGTATTAAAGTAATGAGCTGTACACTTGTCTTAGACACGGAACCCTTTCTTTTCATTTTCCTTATAAGGAAAATTATTTTGTATAAGGTACTCTCTTAGCGGTGCTTTGTAAAAGTTATTTTTTAACTCTGGCTTTAGCCATAAGAATTCTTGTACTAATTGTTTATCTAGGTAGGGGTAGCGCGCTTCAATACCTAAACAGCCTATAATATATTCATCCTTAGTTAAGTATTGTCTCATTGTACCATTAAAAAAGTTTTTCCATGGAAAGATGTTATTTAAATTTTCTGGAAATTTTCCCTGAAAGCAAGAAGATTTATCTTGGTCATAATTACCTCTTACAAAGTAATCCCCTATAATTTCATCACACCCTGTACCAGAGAAAAAGATCTTACATCCGTCGTTTTTTGCGCGAATTCCAATATGCATTAGCGGAATAGACGACCGATCTTCTAGGTAGCCATATTCCGTGTTAATGTCTAATTCGCAATATTTTTGAAAATGAGACAGAACATATAGATTATTTTCACCGCTATAATCGATTAGTTCAGTCTTTTTTAATAAATTGCTCCGATCATTAATCACCTGTATGTTTTCATTGTTTAGTATACTATATGCAGTAAAAGGTTTATTGGTATTATGTAATTCACAGGCTATACAGCCACTATCATACCCACTACTTAAACCAATAAAAATTTTCTTATCTGTTAGTGATCGCTTCTGTATAGCATTTTTAAATGCATTTATCCAATCCGTATACGTGTTTTTATATTGATTTAAATCAAACTTAATATTGATATATTTTGTTAATGCATTAGTTTTAATATTGTAAACTAGTGTTGTATTTGGTGCTTGTGGATCGATGCAATTAATATCACACTTTATTAGTGCGCTCTTATAAGTTGCAACGTGAAAACCGTCTTCTACTGAAACCCAGAGAGGCTTTGTTTTAAACGGGTCTGTAGTTACTATTATTCGTTGTTCTTTATTATCAATCAATACAATCGCGTATTCGCCATCTAGATATTTTGCAAATGTAATACCGTGCTTCTTATATGTGTCTATAATAAAACTCGCTTCATTGCTACCTGAATAGTTATATATTTCTCCATTAAAGAGCACGTCAATACCGTCAGCACTATACGGCTGTATACAATTACCTGCAATATCTAGACGGTTATGAATAAAGGTGCCGATTTTTGAATGATGTATACGGGTATCATCTGGACCTCTAAATTGCAAGAGATTGTTAGCTGCTTCTATTTCTTTTATTGTTAGTTGTCGGGTTGTAAATAAAATACTACACATAAACTGAAAATCCTGACAATAACTTTTTTTATCAACGTCTAATTATATGCTTAAACATTTTAACATTATAATTAACCAAATCTAATTGCTCTGGTGTAACTTGATGTTCTATAAGATCTGCAAGCTTTGTTGACGGCTTTGTATCTAACCCGTAATCAGCATCATACCTTAATCCATGGATAGCAGCAACAATTGGATTGCTAGTATCGCAAGAAACAATATTGTAAATATTTCTATCGATATAATATCGAAATTCTTTAGCAAGCGAACACCCTAATAGGTGATGCGGCTTATCCCATCTCCATACACCATTATTTATTAAATCAGAAATAAAGCGTTGACGACCTGAACACCAGCGCTCTAGATGATGCCATCCTTGCCCTGTGACTTGATAATAACTAAAATCAAAACTGATAGCAATCATATCAGCATTTTCAGCCATAAACTTATAGCACTCTCTTAATTCTTGCCAATTTTTACCCTGTACTGCACCTATTGCTTTTGTTTGAAAAGTGTTTTTTAATTCAGATTTCATCAATTCAAATGCTTTATAGCTTTCAACTGTTCTGTGCATATCTTCCAGAACATCCGGTACTATAAACATATTAGGCTTTAATTCTTTTGCAGCATCAAAAAATTGACTTGGGTCAAAAGCCTTACCTAGCTCGAATATAGAATTATCCAGGAGTACCTCCCTATCATAAACACTTCTCGCTGACATAAAGAAATCCTTATACGCTTTATGTTGACTTAGTAAATGTACTAGACAATAATCAAAATCATTATATTGTCTAGATAGCTCTAATAAGACTAAGGGAGATTCATGAGATACCTTCATCTTCATATTATAATACCTAGTTTGAGAAATCAAAGACTCAATTAAATAATATGTGTATTACGACGCTATTTCAATAGATAGTATAAAATCCTTAGATTCTGATGCTATTGGTGCCTTGACTAATGTACCTTCGATTAATACTCCTGCTAATTCCTTATTACCTCAGAATTTCACTATTTTAAATTCTAGTCAGCAAATACTACCGTTAAGTCCAAAGAGCTTAAATTACAATATAGAACAGTCTATTCCTGATTTTAAGTCCTTAGTATCTGGGGATGTTAGTGATACATTTAATAATGCTATTGGTAATAAAATAGGCGGTGTTGATTTTAATAGCTCCATGGAGTCTTTAGACGGGGCACTGCAAAATATACAAAATAAATTTTCTATTGAATCGGCGCAGCAAATGCTATCAATTACAAACAATAATAATTCAGTAGAATCTTTGGGGGCTATAAACCAATCGTATAAATCTGTTCTGGATAATGCTTCTAATTTATCACCCAAGGGTATACGGGACTTATCAAACCCAGAAACATTAAGTCAAAAGATTCAAGACACAACATCTAATGCAGTACAGAATGCTCGTAAGGAAGTAATCAATCAAGTGAGTACGTTTTCACAAGATAAGGAATTTAATCAATCTAGTCAAGGTAATTTACAGCAATTAAGCTCACCCAACTTTAGCGGGGATAATAAGAGCGGGTTTGAAGTTTTTGCAAGGTTAACTGTATACTGGGCACAAGGTTCAGGAACAGATAAGGACTCTGCGGCAAAAAGAAGCTCTACCGGAAGACAATTGTCACAAGGCATAAGTGCTGCGGTTGATCCTTCCATTATACCGTATCTAAGTAGATTAGAAATACCTGGTGTAGGGACTAGATTCGCAACTGACACGGGCGGGGCGGTTAAAGCCCGTGTTGCTAGTTCTGGTAGATTGCCTATTATTGATATTTTCTTTGACAAAAAAGACGAAGCTCTTGCTTTTGCAAAGACTTTAAAGGATGAAGTGCCGGTTAAAGTTTATCCACCTTCTAGTAAATATACATACGTAAAGAACTCATCACCAACCTATGGAGTTGCATGACAGATAGTAAAAAACATCTAGGAAATTATCTCGGTATAGTGATAGCAAATGACGACCCGCTCAAAAAAGGCCGGGTTAAAATTTTTATACCTCATCTCTCTCCCGATGTGTACAATAATTGGAATAATACGTCTAAAGATAAAAAATTTAAATTTCTAGGTAAAAATATTGATAGCCCTATTGATGATATTATAGATGATTTAAAAGCTATTCTACCATGGGCGGAGTGTGCATCACCGTTAGCAGGTGAAGTTTCTTCTGGTAGATACAACAGTTCAGATCAAAAAAGTACTATCAGTGATAGCAGTGATTACAGCTCAGCAATTCCTGTAAAAGATTTTAAAGCAACAAAATACAGTCAAAATAATGATGGTATAGGCGAAAAACCTGCAAATATATTAGAAAAATATGATTTTTCTTTAAAGGATGCATTCACATCCCCTGGTTCCTCTGGTGTTAATAAAGCAAACGTTTATGGTCAAAATTATAGACCTGCCTCATATAGTAACAAAGCTAAAGGGTCTTTCTCTATCCCGCCTGTAGGTTCACACCTGTGGGTGTTTTTTATGGAGGGTAATTCAATGTACCCTGTGTATTTTGCTGCAAGTCACGGCGCGAATGAGTGGCAAGGAGTATATGAAATAACGGATTACCCTGGAGCATTTGAAAATAATAAACCTACTGAATCTAAGGACCATAACGTAGAAATTTATAGAAACAAGTATCTTGTTAATCA
>Ga0136644_10000030_pt1 | contig 102420 bp, 81 predicted proteins | sample C_130820_EF_Meta_FD_94780 | JGI IMG/M metagenome (GOLD analysis project Ga0136644, IMG submission 94780) | Freshwater microbial communities from Lake Croche, Canada to study carbon cycling - C_130820_EF_MetaG (v2) (version 2) | ecosystem: Environmental > Aquatic > Freshwater > Lake | place...
ATTTATTTGGATATATTTATATTGAAGATATAAATTCAGGAAAATTTATTTGGATATATTTATATTGAAGATATAAATTCAGGAAAATTTATTTGGATATATTTATATTGAAGATATAAATTCCCAATTTAAGTGTTTACACATTTTTTTCCATAGTTCATCATCTTCCATAAGTTTTTCATCATCTTTGTGTAATTGAAAACATGGTAATAAGTGATCTAACTCTAATAATTCACAAAATTTGTATAAAACATATGGATATGATAAAAAGTTTTTTCTATTAGCAGGTTTATAAATATGCCATATGCTTTCAATTTTATTAAACATTTTGATAAATATTCTTTCCATATCTCTTGTTATTTTAGGTGGTGGCAAATTAGTTAATTTATTAATTATATAATGAACATGTTCATAATATGAATTATAGTCTAATTTTTTTAATATTTTTTTCATTTTCTTTCTATTTAATACTTTTAAATCTGTTATTCTATTTTTATTTAATTCATTTATTATTTCCTTAAATACTTCTTCAGGAATATCAGGAGATTGTCTAGCTTGAAATTGATTAATCCATTCTCTAAAATGATTAATTCTTTTATATGGAGAATAATCCTTGATTTGTCTATCTTCATCCAAGATAATTTCTTCAACAACACCACATACTTGACAAACATATGCAGAAACACTATAATCAAATATTTTTTCAAAATTACACTCTTTACAATATTTTACACGTTTAGATCCATCATCAATATTAATTCTAATACCTTCAATTCTTTGCCAATATTTATTAAATAATTCAGCCCTATTTATTTCTTTAGCATCAGTAACAGGTTCTTCTTTTTTGTTTCCCAAAAAAAACAATATATTTTTAGCTTGTTTTGTTTCAACTTCACCATCTCTTAATTCATAATATTGTATTATTAAATCTCCAGTTCTATCATAATAATCCATTTCATCATAATTATCTTGTAAATTATATTTATCAAATTCTTTATCATTTTTTATATTTATTAGTTCTGCTCTTTTTTTAATATATTCCATATTTGTATTTTCATATTGATTAGATAAATTTTTTATCTTATTATCAATTTCATCAATTTCTTTCAAAATTTCTTCTTTTTTTATTTTATTATTATTAAATATATTAACCATTTCTTTGTGTTTTTTATCTAATGTTTGTGATTCTTTTATTTGTTGAACAAGTTCACTTTGTTTTTTTACATCACCTTTAATTTTAGATGACATTGTATAATATATTTATTTGATTAATAATCTTTAAATAAAATTGAAAAATATTTTTTTAATTGATATATATAAGTTTATGGGGAAAAAATGTGAATTTATAAATTGTGATAAATATGCATCATATAATATATTAAATGAAAAACCAAAATTTTGTTCCGAACACAAAACAGAAAATATGATTAATGTTAAACATAAAAAATGTTTAAAATGTGGTAAAATACCTTATTATAATTTACCTTATGAAAAAATAGGTTTATATTGTGATGAACATAAATTAGATGGTATGATTAATATTAAATCTATAATTTGTAATGAAAAAGGTTGTAAAAAACAAGCATCATATAATTTACCTAGTGAAAAAGCACCAAAGTTTTGTTCACTACATAAATTAGAGGGTATGATTCATTTGAATCACGTATGCAAGCATATTAATTGTACATTATTAGCATCATTTAATTATGAAGGTAAGAAATCAGGGTTGTATTGTTCTGAACATAAATTAGATAGTATGATTGATATTAATCATAAAAAATGTTTGGAATGTGCTAAAAGTGCATTATTTGGTTTTGAAAAACCATTATATTGTTCAGAACATAAAAAAGATAATATGATGAACATTGTGACTAAAACATGTATTTATGAAAATTGTAAAATAATACCTTGTTATAATTATAAAGATAAAAAAAATGGCTTATATTGTAAAAAACATAAATTAGAAAATATGGTTGATGTAAAATCAGCTCATTGTATTGAAGAAGGATGTTTTAGAAGGGCAATGTTTAATGATGATGGAAAAAAACCATTATATTGTAAATATCATAAAAAAGGTTAATAATTATCTCTAAATAAAATAATATATTTAATTGTGTTCAATTAATTTTTTTAAGGCTTCATTTGAAATTAATTCATTTGATCCTGATGAATATTCTATTCCATCTTCCATAAAATTTGTTCCATAGCTTAAAAAATCTGAACTAATATTTATTTCTGGTAGTACTACATAATAGTCTTCCATAATAACAGTTCTATATGATTCACTTGAAGATATCATTGCTTCATGTATTTTTTCACCTGGTCTTTTTCCAATAATTTTAATTTTACATGTTGGATTTATACATTTTGTAAGCTGAACAATATTATATGAAGATAATTTAGGTATAAAAACTTCTCCACCTTTTGTTAAAGCAGCAGAGTTCAATACAAATGTTATTGCTTGTCTTAAAGTTAAAGTAAATCTTGTCATACGTTCATCTGTAATTGTAAATTCACCAGTTTCTTGTTGGGTTTTAAATAAAGGTACTACTGATCCTCTTGAACCAAAAACATTACCATATCTAAGTACGGAAAACTTTGGTCCATTTTCTCCCGCCATCATGTTTCCATAAATAATAAGTTTTTCTAAACATAGCTTAGTTGCACCATACAAATTAATAGGACTAACACACTTATCAGTTGATATTCCAATAACTTTTTTAATTCCATTATTAATTGCAACTTTAACAATATTTTCAGTTCCATTAATATTTGTTTTAATTGCTTCCAAAGGATTATATTCAATTGTATCAACCTGTTTCATAGCAGCTGCATGAAATAGTACATCAACTCCCTTTGTAGCCATTAGCAATCTTTCATAATCCCTAACATCACCAACAAAATATCTCATACATTTATATTTTGATTCAGGAAACTTTTGTTTCATATTAAATTGCTTGAACTCATCACGAGAAAAAATAATAATTTTTTTAGGACTATAGTTTTCAAGTAGCACTTCAGTTAATTCATTTCCAAATGAACCAGTACCACCTGTAATAAAAATATTTTTCCCATTAACAAGATCTGCAACATCTTCTAATAAATTATGAATCATTTATATAATATAATATAATTATATTTTTAAATATTATTTAAAAATATAATTTAAAAATATAATTATATAATGAAAATTTTAGTTATTGCTCAAGCAAGGTGTGGATCTTCTAGGTTAAAAAATAAAGTTCTACTTAAATTAAATGATAAATCTATTATTCAAACTATAAATAATCGTGTTTTAAAATCTAAATATGTAACTAAATTTGTTATAGCAACATCAACAAACGTAGAAGATAATATAATTCAAACACACTGTGAAACAAATAATATTGAATGTTATAGAGGTGATGAAAGAGATCTAATTAATAGATATTATAATTTAGTTAAATTAATTAATCCAGATATAATTATTAGAGTAACATGTGATTGTCCTTTTGTTGATTGGAATATAATGGATTTAATGATTGAATATTTTAGGGAACATAATTTAGACTACTTATACAATACTGATGAACATGATCAAGATAAAATTTATCCAGAAGGATCTGATATTGAAATTTTTAATCAAAAAACAATTAATCATATTTGGTCAAATGAGAAATATATTAGAGAACATTCAACTGGTTGTATTAGACTTAATTTAACTGAATATTCTAAACATTTAAATATTAAAATATATAACTGTGAATTAAATAAATTAAATTTATCTAACTGTTTTAATGCTTTACATTTAAGTATTGATAAACCTGCTGATTATGAAGTTGCCAAATGGATATTTAACTCATTAGGTTCAGATTTTACTTTTAAGGATCTATTGCATTTTCTTGATTCAAATTATATTAAATATAAAGAATTAGCAAACTCAAAATTAGATACAAGAACAGGACAAAATCTATATAAAAGAGCAAAAGAAATTATACCAGGTGGGACCCAACTTTTATCTAAACGTCCAGAAATGTTTTTACCGGATAATTGGCCATCATATTATTCTAAAGTAGAAGGTGTTGAAGTTACTGACTTGGATGGAAATAAATATATTGATATGGGTATCAATGGAATTGGATCATGTATATTAGGTGCAAGTGATAAAGATGTAAATAATGCTGTTATTGAATGTATCAATAGAGGATCAATGTCAACATTAAATCATCCAAATGAAGTTGCACTTACTGAAAAACTTTTAGAGCTACATCCTTGGGCCGGAATGGCAAGATATACAAGATCATCGGGTGAAGCTTGTGCAGTTGCAGTACGAATAGCAAGAGCACATTCAAAAAAATATAAAATTGCTTTTTGCGGATATCATGGATGGCATGATTGGTATTTAGCTACAAATATTAATAGTAGTGGATTAGATAAACATTTAATTGGTGGACTATCGGCAATTGGTGTACCTCCTACTTTAGAAGGCTCTATTTATCCTTTTACATATAATAAAATTGATGAACTAGAAAGCTTATTAAAATCAAATGAAATTGGTGTGATTATTATGGAACCAATGAGAAATATGTATCCTGAAAATAATTTTTTAAATCAAGTACGAGAATTAGCAGATAAATATTCATGTGTATTTATTTTAGATGAAGTAACATCTGGTTTTAGAATAACAAATGGTGGATTACACAAGATGTTTGGAGTAGAACCAGATATTGTAGTATTTGGTAAAGCAGTATCAAATGGTTATCCATTAGGAATTGTATTAGGTCGTAAATCTATAATGCAAACTGCTCAAGAAACTTTTATTTCATCAACATACTGGACTGAAGGAATTGGATTTACTGCTGGGCTAGCAACAATAAATAAATTTATTAAATGTGATGTTGCATCACATATTAAAGAAATGGGAGAGTACTTTCAGTCAAGTCTTAAAACACTTGTTGAAAAAACAGAAGTTAAAATAAATATTTCCGGACTTCCATCTATTACTGGTTTTGCATTTGGATATGAAAATCCTCTTGTAGTTAAAACATTATTTATTCAAGAAATGTTAAAACATGGTTATTTATCAACATATGCTTTATATATGACGTATGCACATAATAAATTCCATATTGACAAGTACTTACAAACAATAGAATCATTTGTAAATAAATATAAATTAGATATGGAAAATAATACATGTGAACAGTACTTGGAAGGACCAATTGCACATGGTGGATTTCAAAGATTAAACTAAATAAAAAGTCCATCAATATCTTTTCGAATTTCACAATAAAAACAATTGTCATCATAATTATCAAAATTATTACTTGTATTATGTGTAAAACATTCAAGCTTTTCTAAAAAGTAATTATTACTTGAAGTAAAAATTTCAAAATAATTTTGTTTATATATAAATGTATTTTCATAGTGTTTATATATATTTTTTCTTGGTCTATTAGAATAAAAATCAGTTATAATTAATAAACCATTATTTTTTAATATTCTATCAATTTCATTAATTGATTTAAACAGTAAATTTCTATCTACATACATCAGTACAAATGGAATTAATATTATATCGCAAGAATTATCAGATAAATCTATATTATCTAGTGTTCCATGTAAAAATTTAATATTTGCATAATTGTCTTTTCCAAAATTAATACCATCAATTGATGGTTCTAATCCAATATAACTATTTGATGAATTAATTTTATTCATTTCATTTAATCTCCAACCATTTGAACAACCTAATTCAATTATAGTTTTATTATAAATATTTTTTATATTTAAATTTTTTAAGATAATATCATCATTACTAGTTAGTTTAGTAATATTTCTTTGAAAATAATTATTTCCTTCTGTGGATAAAAAATATGGATTTATTCATATATATATATTTATTATTTATAATTATAATTTTAAATAATAAACTTAAAAAATCCATTTACTTGGATTACAAATTAACTGATTAATTAATTTTGTTTTATTATTAATTAATTGAATTTGTTCTTGTGTTAACTTTAAGTTTTTATAAACAATCTCATAATTTGATTCAAGATGTTGGTAGTTATCAATTCCAATTAAAAATTTACTAATCCAATCAAAACTATTTGTATAAGCAAAACATAACTCGGACCTAGTTAATCCAAGTTCTTTAGTTAGATCATCAATAATATTAACTAAATAATCAAAATCTTCTTTTGGTATATTTTTAGGTATTTTTGTAGGTGGACTTAATAATAGTCCCTGAAGAAATATACTACGTACATGAACATCAACATCAGGTCTTAATTTAATCAAATCTAAAAAATCTTTATTATCCCATTGTAAATCCACATAATTAAATGGTATTTGGATAACATCAATTTGCTTATCTTGTAGAACCGTAATAGCTTCTTCAACAGTATAAACTGATACACCTATTTTTTTTATTAAATTATTTTTTTTATATTCAACTAATTGATCAATTATGACATTATTATAATCTGAAAAAGAATGTAATAAAAAATAATCAATTGATACAAATTTATCCAATGATATTTGTATTTTTTCTTGAACATTTTCTACAGTAAACTTGGCTTTTGTAATAATTTTAAATCCAGGATATATTTCTTTGTATTTTTGCATTATACTTTCACTTGTACCATAATCTTGAGCAGTATCAAATGTATTAATATTTTTATCTGAACAAAATTTAAAGATTAAATCTAACTCTTGATTCGATGGTTTACCATTTAAATTTGTTATTCCATAATCCAACCCAAATTGAACTGTTCCAATTATTAACTTGTTAATCATATAAATATATAAAAAGAATTATATTTAAATATATATAAAATAATAATATTATTATTATTTATATGGCAGAAACAATAATTCAATGGATTACACATGCATCAGTACTTATAAAAAAAAATGATTATTATTTAATTACTGATCCATGGTATTGTTCAAAAGCATTTACAACTTGGACTGTAAAACCAGCTCCAATAATAAATCCAAATTTTATTTCTGATTTAACAAATTCTGGAAAATTAGGATTTTTAATATCACATCATCATTTTGATCATTATGATCTTGTTTTTCTTAAAAAATGTAATAAAAACACACCTATTTTTATTGTTGATTTTGAAAAAGACGATGAAAATAATTTACCAGAAGTTAAAGCATTATTTAATAGTTTAAAAAATGATTGTTTAATGAATAATATTCATGAAATAAAAGTAGGATTAAATGTTAATTTTGGACCATTTAAAATACATGGATTTAGAAGAAATATACCATATGTAATTGATGGTATATTATGTATTGAAACTGATAAAGAATTTTTTGTTCATGGTGCCGATTGTTGGGGTTTTAAGAAAAATAGTTATGAAGGAAATATATTTGAAAAAATTAAACCTATTAATAAATTTAGTATTTTTATGGGACAGGGTGGAACTGCATCTGGATGGCCAATAATATATAATAATTATTCATTTGAAGAAAAAATTAATATATTAGCAAATAAAAATAAAAATATGCTAAAAAATATTCTTCAAACATGTTTAGATTTTAATATAGATAAAGCATTGCCATATGCTCATTTATCAAGTGTTTATTTAAATGATAAAGATATATTAAAAGAATATAATTATAAACCTATTAGTGGGAAAGAAGCAAATATTTTATTAGAAACTAATATATTTTTAGAAATTGAACCAAGTTCTTTAATTATTTTTGAAGAAGAAATAAAAATTATAAATATATTCGATATTTTTAATAATTACAATTATTTTAAAGATAATATGATTGGAAATGAAATCCAGAAATATTCATTCACAGATGAAAATAAAATAATTATTGATAATTATCTATTTGAACTAAATAATTTTATTCAAGATAAAATTAACACAAAAAAAGTATTAACAAATGATGTAAATATTAATTTTATAATTAAAATACATGACGATAATGATATAAATAAAATAGTTTATTCAAATTCAATACAATTAGTAGATGGTTTAAGAGAAAAACAATTAATTTGTTCAGAAACTATAATTGGTAATATTATTAATAAAAAAATTCCATTTAAAGATCTTGATGTTGGATATTTAGCAAATTTTATAAGAAATCCAGATTATTATAATTCTATATTTTTAATGTTATTATCAGAATTCTCACATAATTTTTTTAAATGTAATATTGAAAATTATTATGATTAAAAAATAGAATATATTCTTGCATTTATAAATTTAAATGAAATATAAACACTATTATTTGGAATTATAGTTTTATTATTCCAATTAATAATATAATCTATTGAATCAATTTCATTAATTTTATTACAATCATTAAAAGTAAATTCTTCAATTGGATTTTTATTTTCATCTAAAAGTTCAAGTTGCAAATATCCATTAGATTCAACATTTATATTTAATTTAATTTCTTTGTTATTTTCTAATTTAATTTTAAAATAAGATTCATTAAATAATTCATTAGTTACATACATATATCTATTTTTTTTCATTGTATATATATTAAAATTTCCTTGATTAAAAATATAAAAAAACATTTTATTATCAAAATAATATGATAAATTAGTTATTAAATAATTATTTTCTAATGATTTAATTTCATTATTTTCATGTACATTTCCAACATATTTATAATTAACACAATTATATGAATAATATAATCTATATTCTTCTTTTGTATCAACTGAATTATATTCAGAAGATACTCTTTTTATATATGGAATAATACCTAAATAAATATTAGTGTCTGGAATATTAAAAAAATTAGAATAATACATATTACAACCAAAGTAGTCATGATCTTGTCCAAAATTAACAATATTAAATTCATCCCATTCTAATAAATTTTTTGATGTAGAATATTGTATACTACGTCTACCAGTACCAATATTAGCTCTATGATACATGAAATATAAATCTTTCTCTTTATTATAAACAATAGAACCAAGTGAGTCATATACACTAAGACCATTTCTACATGATTCTAATGTTGAATTATTAGTATGCCCATAATGACCATCATATCTTCCTGGATGAACTCCTGAAATAATTGGTAGTTTATTATTTAAACAAACCAAATCATTATTTACTTCTGCAAATAAATGTAAACCATTAGCATAGTATGGACATGGCTGATTATGATTATAAATTGCATGACAACCGGACATTGTAATTTGATATGGTCTTGCATTTATAAATGAAATACTCTTATGATACTCATCATAATTATTATTTTTCCTAATATCATCTTCATAATTTCCAATTCCATAATGCTGTCCTCCAATTGCTTTTGTTTTTCCCTGTTTATCTTTAAAAAAATACATATTATGTGATGCAATTCCATAATTTTTCCCAAATGAAATATCTTCTATTGGTTCTAAAGGATTAGAAATATTAAATCTAATTGTCTTCTCATTATTTGGAATAATATCTGTATTATTTGTCTTACAATATATATAATTATTATTTAATGACAAATAATGCAATTCTTTATTTATATTTATATTTTTAATATAATTTACTTTTTCAGCTATAATTTTGATATTTATGGAATCAATAATATTTTCACTAGTTAAAATTATCATTTGTATTATAATATTATAATATAAAAAATATCTTTATATATTATAATGTTAACAAATCAGATAAATAATTATATAAGTAAACATTCAATGATTATTAATTTATGTCTCCAAAATAACTATATTAAATTAATAGAATTAATTAATAATAAATATATTGAAGATGAAAATTTTGAAACAATTATAATGACAAATAACTATAATTTATATTGTCATATTATTAGTTTAATTAGTAAGCTACATAACAAATATATTTTTAATTCTACTTCAAATTTTAATAAAATAAATAATATTAATTATAAATTAATAAAAGATGGAATATATGTTCATAATGAATTATTAGATGAAAATACTATTAATGATATTTTAAAAAACTGTAATGGAAAAAAATATACTGACTTTTATGGTAATATGTGTCAAATAGATGATATTTATAATACTGGTATTGGTAGATTTCAAATTTTAAATCAAGCAGATATACTTAAAATACCTCAAATTCAAAATCTAGTTACTGATTCTTTTATTTTAAATATTTGTCAAGATTATTTAGGAACTATACCAATATTATCACAAGCAAATTTTTGGATTACAAATGGAGATGGTAATTATAATGATGGAACAATGATATTTCATCAAGATTATGATGATATAAAATTTTTAAAAGTTTTTATTTATTTAAATGATGTAACTGATTTAAATGGTCCTCATTGTTATGTTAAAGGAGCAATAAATAATATTATCACTCCACCAAATTATAAACCATCTGATAGATTAAGTGATAATTATTTAGAATTAGTATATGGAAAAGAAAATATGTTAACTATTAATGGAAATAAAGGGACAATAATATTTGAAAATACACATGGATTTCATAAAGGAAAACCTATTATATCTGGTTATAGATTTATGTTACAATTACAATATGTTGGATCTGCAAATTTTTTTAGATGTATCAATCCAATTAAATTAGAAAAAAATAATGATACCTCAGTTATTTATGAATTTAAAGAAAAATATCCATTGTCGAGTATTTTATTTTATAAATAATAATTTAATTAAAATAATTTAATTAAAATATTTTGATATTTTATATGATAAATATACCAATATCATTTAATTGTGGCGCAGCACAACTATTAAAGGAATGTAATAAGAGATTAATTTCTTATCCTTTTGATTGGAATATTAAAAATTTTGAGTCAATATATTTAGTACTTAAGGATGATACAAGTATTAATTTATTTGATAATAAAGATTTAATATTTGGAAATAAAACATTTACACAAAAATATGATAATGATCCATCTTTAATTGTTAATTTAATTCCTGTTTATAATAAAAAATATAAAATTCTTTTTGTGCATGATTTTAATACTCAAATATCAAATAATGATATAATAGAAAAATATAATAGACGTATTAGTAGATTTTTAACTGATATTAAAGATGAAAACAAATCAATATTTTTTACTTATGAATATTTTACTTATGAATATAAAAAATCAATTTATAATTACTGGACTGAATATTTTGATGATAAATTAATATTTAATGATATTATCTTTGATGATAATATATTTATTGATAAAATTAATAAAATATATCCAAAAATTAAATTTATCAATATTAACAATATATAATATTTAAATTAGACTAATTATTTGATTACATATATATTCAACTTCTTTATCTTTAAGTAATGGGAACATAGGTAGCGTAATTATTTGGTTATATAATTTTTCAGCAATTGGACATAACCCCTTGGAATATCCTAAAGACAAATAATATGGATGTAAATATATTGGCATATAATGTACATTTACACCTATACCTGCATTTTTTAATTTAACAAATAAATCATCTCGATCAGCATTTTTTAATTTAACCACATAAATATGATATGCTGATTTTGTGTTACTATTTACTTCAAATGGTTCTACTTTGTCCAAATGATTCGAAAAAAATCTATTATATTGATCTGCAATTTCATTTCTTCTATTAACAAATTGATCTAGTTTAGTAAGTTGAGATGAGCCTAGTGCACAAAGCACATCTGGAATTCTATAATTGAAACCTAAATCTTGCATTTCATAGTAATGTGTATTAGTCTTTTCTCTTTCTTTAAAATCTCTAGTTATTCCATGAGTTCTGAACTGTAATCCACGTTTATAGTAAATATCATTATTTGTTACCATCATCCCACCTTCACATGTAGTAATATTTTTAACTGGATGAAATGAAAAACATGTAATATCAGCATAAGATCCAACTTTTTTTCCTTTATATTCTCCACCAATTGAATGTGCTGCATCTTGGATAATTATTAAATTATATTTATCTGCAATTGCTTTAATTACATCATAGTCACATGGTTGTCCACACATGTCCACACAAATAATTGCTCGAGTTTTGCTTGTAATTAATACTTCTATTTTATTTACATCAATACACATTGTTTTTTCATCCACGTCACAAAATACTGGCTTACCTTTTTGATATAGCACACAATTTGCAGAAGCTACAAATGAAATTGCAGGCACAATAACCTCATCACCTTCTTTAATATCAATTGCATAAGTAGCTAAATGAAGAGCAGCTGTTCCTGAATTTACAGCGAGCCCATACTTACAACCAACATAATCACAAACATCCTGTTCAAATTTAGGTACATATTTACCTGTTGTAAGCATTTCATTTTCATTTAGTACTTGGAGTACAGAATCGATATCTGATTGATCAATCGTTTGTTTTCCATATGGTAACATTTATATAATTAATATAGATTATTAATTATTTAAATAAAATTTAATTCCATTTTAATAAAATTGAACCATAATTAATTCCTGCGCCAAAACCACATAATATAACATAGTCACCAGATTTGATTAATCCTTTATTATTAATTTCATCAATTAATATTGGTATTGATGCAGCAGATGTATTACCAACATTTTCAATATTTGTTAAAAATTTATCAAAATTTATGTTCATCTTATCGGCTATTTTTTCTAAAAGACGTTTATTTGCCTGATGTAAAATAAAATAACTAACATCTTCTAACTTTATTTTATTTTTGTTAAGTAACTCAATAATTAAATTAGGTACATTTAATATAATTTCATTAACCAATTCATATCCATTCATATTCATTAAAGAATAAGAATTATTCATATGCATTTTATTTGCTTCAATTTTAAGTAAATTATTTTTATTTCCATTATGTTTAATTATATAATCAATAATTCCATTTTCACATTTTTTTGATAAAATTACAGATCCAGCACCATCACCAAATAATATTGAAGTTTTATAATCATTCCAATCTACCCATTTAGATAAACAATCTGCACCAATAACTAATGCATAATTAAAATTACTATTTTTTAAATATTGCATTGCTGTTACAAGTCCAGTTATAAATCCATTACATGCAACACTTATATCAAAACATATAATATTTTTTAATTCAAGTTGTGAGGCAATAAATGAGGAATCCCCAAATAAATTATTAGGAGTTGATGTTGCTAGTATTAGTAACCCAATTTCATCTTTATTAATATTAGATTTTTCAATACATTCATTCGCTGATTTTAGTATCATTTGATAATATTCATCTGTATTACTAACAATATATCTATTTAATATACCTGTTTTTTTGTAAATCCACTCACTTTCTTTATTAACTGTATTTTTAAAAAAATCATTTGATATTTCTATTGAACCAATTGAAGAACTAGAACTAATAATATTAATCATTTAATATTATTATTAAATATTTTTTAAATAGTGTTTAAAACATTATTTTTAAATTTAGGAATTCCATTTTCATCTAAATCAAATCGTGTTATATCCATATTTAAATTTCCATCAATAGTACTATTTACAATATCAATTCCACAAATATTTTTATTATTTTGTTTTTTAGCAACTAAATATCTTAATGATAATCTTAAATCATTATTTTTATCAGTAATTGGTTTTGTACCATGTAGTAAACATGAATGCCACATAGCACAATATCCTGTCTTGCCTGTTAAAATTAAATTATTTGTTTCAATTAAGTCATTGTTATCATTTAAATAAATTAAATTGCCATTTGAATTTTGAACTATTTTATGGGGAAACATTGATGCTCCAAGTTTATGGGTTTTTGGTAAAATATTTAAAGGAGAATGACATTCATGAACATCATGTATATAAAAATATACAGTGATAAAATTTTCAGGTTGTAAATCAACTCTTCCCTTTGGCCAATCAATCATATCTTGATGATAATCAATACCTCTAAAATATGTAATATCTCTAAATTCTGGTTTAATATATGCATTTAAATTTGGTACATTAATACCATCAATTTTTTTCATCACATATTCTGGAATAATATTATCAGGAACACTACATATAACTTTTTTAATAACAGCTTCATAATCATCGCCAAGCATAAAATTAATTTTATCCCAAAGTTCATTATTATTATCAATAAAAGAAATATCAATATTATTAATTAATGAGAAATTTTTAGTTGGATTTGTTGATAAATGTTGTCTTGACATATTATATTCTTCTTCTGTAAAGAATAAATTTGAATCAAAAGTTCTTTTAGATTTAATTTCATTTAATAATAATGTACATTTTTCTTTATCAAAAATTTCGCCATATATATGATATCCATCATTTACAAAATTATTTAAAACTTCCAAGTTACTTGACATTTATTATAATATAAAAATAATTCTTTAAATACTTTTACATATATATTCCACCATTAATATTAATATTTTGCCCGGTTATATATGTATTTTCTACTAAAAAAATAACACAATGTGCGATTGACTCAGTTGAACCTAATTTTTTCATTGGAATACTTTCAATATATTTTTCGAGAGTTTCTTTAGGTATAGTTTTTAACATTTCAGTATCAATAAAACCAGGAGATATACAATTTACTGTTATTCCTAATCCTGCATTTTCATTTGATAATGTTTTTGTAAACCCGATTAATGCTGATTTTGATGCAGAATAATTTGATTGTCCTAGTAAACCAATTTGGGCACTAACTGAACTAATATTTATTATTCTACCTGTTTTATTTTTTCTCATTTGTTCTAATATTATTTTAGATAGAATAAAACATGAAGTTAAATTTGTATTTATAATATAGTTCCATTCTTCAATATTCATTTTATGACAGAATTTATCATTTGTTATACCTGCATTATTTACTAATATATATATATCATTATTTTTTAAAATATTAGAAATAATATTTACACACTCTTCATAATTTGTTATATCGCATTTAATAGTTTTAATATTGTGTTCATTTTCCATAATATTTGCACATACAATATTATTTTTATATAATGCAATTACATTATAACCTTTATTTTTTAGATGAATAGATATTTCTTTTCCTATTCCGCGTGTACCTCCAGTAACAATCGCAGTTTTCATTATATAAATAATTTATATTATAATATATTTAAATAAGATTTATTATATATTTATATATTTAAATAAGATTTATTATATATTTATATATGAATATATTAGTACGATGCGATTCTTCAAATGTGATTGGTACTGGACATATTATGCGTTGTTTAAATTTATGCGAGTACTATCCAGAAAACACTTATACTTTTGTTTGTAGAAATTATAATTTAAACATTAGTCAAAAAATTTTAGATGCATCACACAGACTGATACTTCTTGACTATTGCATAGAACCAGAATTAAATAAATATAAATCATGGATTGGATGTACTTTAGAACAGGAATTAGAAGAACTGATTAAAATTATTTCTGAAAAAAAATATGATCAAATTATTATAGATCATTATGGAATAGACTGGATTATTGAAAAAGAACTTTATGAATATACGAATAAACTAATTGTAATTTCAGATATTTTTGAATATAAACATTTGTGTAATGAATTTATAAATTATAATTCTGATGATATTGAATTACTAAAAAAATTAAATTTAAATCCAAATACTATTATTAAATGTGGTTCAGAACATGTAATAATTAATAAAAAATTTAAGGAATATAAAAAAACATTATTTAGACATAAAATCGAAAAAATGTGTATAATGCTGGGAGGTTCAGATCCATTTAATTATACTTTGCAAATTTTGCAACAAATGCATAATATAATTATTAATAATCAAATTCAAGTTTATGTAATTATTGGAAAAGCAAATGGAAATGTTGATAGTATAGTTGAGTTCACTCAAAAATCATCAAATTATATTTTACTTTTTGATATTAACTATGATCAATTAATTCAACTGTATTTAGATATAGATTTATGTATAGGTTCTCTATCTATAACTGCATATGAAAGATTATACTTAAATGTTCCGCAAATTTGTATTAAAATTGTTGACAATCAAAATATTCAACAATTGCAAGAATTTAATATATGTAAAATAAATGACTTAAAAAATAAGATAGAATTTATATATAATATGAATAATATTTATCTTAAAAATATATTATTATGTAATTCAAATGATCAAGAAAGTGTAAGAATTATTAGAAATACATTATCAATTAAAAATAATATGTATTCTGATCATGATATTACATTTGATGAACATTTTATTTGGATTAAAAGTTTAGAAACAAATTCAAAACAAAAAGTATTTATAATTTATAAAGAATCTGAAGTTATTGGTATTATAAGTGTTAATAATTATGATAAAATACATAAAAAAACAGACTGGGCTTTTTATGTTGATGAAAAACAAAGAGGAGGTATTGGTAAAGCACTTGAATTTTTTTTTATTAATTATATGTTTAATATTTTAAATGTAGAAAAAATAAATTGTGAAGTAATTGAAACTAACAATATTGTTGTTAATATGCACAAAAATTTTTGTTTTAAAGTTGAAGGATTAAAGGAGGAAAATATAATTAAAAATGGAAAAAGAATTGGTGTTTATTATTTAGGATTAACAAAAAAAATATGGGAAGATGAATTATTATTAATCAAACAAAAATACATAGATATATTAAATAAATTTAATATAAAAATGATTTAAAAATTACCATATTTATATATATACATAAATATGTTTTTTGAACCTAATAAACCTACCTATATAATTGCAGAACTTTCTGCAAATCATAATCAAGATTTAAATGTAGCTCTTAAATTAGTTGAAGAAGCGGCAAAAGCAGGAGCAAGTGCTATAAAGCTACAAACTTATCGTCCAGACACAATTACTTTAGATTGTAAAACTGATTTATTTAAAATTAAAGGTACTGAACTTTGGGATAATCAGTATTTATATGATTTATATGCAAAAGCATATACTCCTTGGGAATGGCATGAAACTTTATTTGCAAGAGCAAAAGAATTAGGTATGGATGCGTTTTCTTCTCCTTTTGATACTACTGCTGTTGATTTACTTGAATCACTTAATGTTCCTTGTTATAAAATTGCTTCGTGTGAAATTACTGATCATATTTTAATTAAAAGAATTGCACAAACTGGGAAACCTGTTATTATTTCATCTGGTATGGCATCTGCCGGAGAGTTAGAAGAAGCTATCCAAATACTAAGAACAAATGGTTGTGATAAAATTTGTATGTTAAAATGCACTGCTGAGTATCCAGCAAAACCTTCAGATGCTAACTTATTAACTATTAAAAATATGATGGAAACTTTTAATGTAATTGGAGGACTATCTGATCACACATTAGGTATTGAAGTTCCAATTGCTTCAGTATGTTTAGGTGCGCGAGTAATTGAAAAACATTTTACTCTGTCTAGACAATCTGGATCTCCTGATGATGCATTTTCTTTAGAACCCCATGAATTTAAACAAATGGTTGATTCGGTAAGAATTGTAGAACAAACTTTTGGAAAAATAACTTATGGTGGTGTTAAAGGTGAACAAGCAATGAAAAAATTTAGAAGATCTTTATTTTTTATTAAAGATATGAAAGCTGGAGATATAATAGATGAGTCTTGTGTAAAATCTATTAGACCAGGCAATGGATTACATACTAAGTATTATTGGGATATATTGGGCAAAACAGTATCTTGTGATGTTAAATATGGTGATCCAACTACTTTTACTAATATTAATTTCTAAAAATAATAAAATTATATATAATTTTATTATTTTTTATATTTTAAAGCTAAATAATGATGCATTTGATAAAATAACATTAATGTAATATTTACCATCTAATAAAATATGTTGGTTATCGAACCAAACAATTTTCTTTATATATTCATCACCAACTAATTTTTCAGAAGATAATATAATTTTATTATCACTATCTAAAACTTCTATTTGTACAAAACCGTATAAATTAGTTTTATAGTTAATAAAAATATCTTGTTTTATTTTTAAATCAAATAAACCTAATTTAATTGTCCCAACATCACTACAACTAATTTCTTGAATTCTATGTAGTCCATAAGAATATGCTATTAATTGTTTTTTATAAATATCTCGTACATAAATAAACATTTTATTGTTCATAATAACCATATTATGTGCAATCATATATGATGAATTTATATCTGAACAAACATTATCATCAATCATTTCCCAATCATGACCATTTAATGAATACATTAACATACCCTTTTTATTTGCATTTTCTTGAACATGTGTAGATGGAAATCCCAAATAATATTTTGATTCGAAATAACAAAAAAATCCTGAAGTATATATATGATCTGAATAATTTATAAAATTAACATTCTTGAATTCACTAAATGTTTTAAAATCACTTGTTGTTGTATATTGGACATGTCTAAAAGATGGTTTATTATCGCGAATATAAATTTTATAATGAGAATAATTAGGGTCATAAATTACTATATTATGTGAATCAAAATGATTATCATGATTCCATCCGGATAAAAGATGTGATCCATCTAATAATTTACATTTAATATACCAGTTATTATCTTTTGATTCTAATAGTAATAATCCACCCGTATTATATTGTGTACCACCAACCCCAATTATTTGTTTTGAAGGTAACATAAATGGGAAAAAATTATGTGAATAATGTGTTTTAAATATAATATTAGTACTTTTATTTACATTTGGTTTGATAAAATCTAACCCATTTGTACTTTCTGCATAACATGTAACTTCAAATTCTCTTCCATATTCATGGGATACATTAAAATTAGGTATATTACAAGCTCGATAATATAACATAATTTTATTATCTTGTTGTATAACTGTATAATATGAATCCCCTAACCCTTCATAACTTTCTTTTGATTCTAAAACAATTTTTTCTTTTTGAGGTTTTAATACTCTCGTAATAATATTTTCAGATCTATTAATTATTAATTTAGATTCTAACAAAAGTTCAATCATTAATATATATATAGTTGACAAAATATTTTATAATTCTAACAAATATTTCATTTTTCATCTATAAAAAAAATATAAGCCATTTAATAATACAATTATTAGTCAATTAAATACTCGAATTATAAAACTAAATAAAATAGTTAGATTATGGTTTATTAGTAATTTTTAATATAAAACCATCCATAATTTCTACCGGACAAGCCAAAATATATTAACATATATATAATGCGTTTATATTTTAAGAATGTATTCAGATTACTTATATTTCCTAATAAAATAAATTTAAATCTATTATTATAATATGTTTTATCATGATTTAATTATTAATTTTTCTACAAATCATATTATAAATTGTTAGCCGTTGAATTTTAAAGAACAAAATAGATTTTTGGATAAACAACAACAATGATAAAATGATAAATATAGAGAATTTATTTTTTGATAAAAATATTTAGTTTTTAAAAATAAAACATAATTTTAGTTAAAAATTAAAAATATTTAAATATTGAAAATTTTTTATTTAAAATATCATTTTTTTTGTAATATAATTAATTTTATTATAAAAAATTTTTATTTTTTTCTAAGATATAATATATAGAAAATGGGAGGCGGTCTTATGCAACTCGTAGCCTATGGCGCTCAAGATGTCTACCTTACTGGTAGTCCACAAATTACTTTCTTCAAAATCATCTACAGAAGACATACCAACTTCTCCGTAGAACCTATTCCACAAACTTTCACTGGTAACTCTGATTTTGGAAGAACCGTTACATGCACCATCAACAGAAACGGTGATTTAATCACCAACATGTATACCATGATCAACTTAAGAAGTGTTCCTGCTGATAGTGATAAATGGGGTTATGTTAGAAGACTTGGTCTTGCTATTGTTCAACACTACAAAATTGAAATTGGTGGTTCTAAAATTGATGAACAATATGGTGATTGGCTAAACATCTGGTGGGAACTTTCTCACAAAGTTGGACAAGAAAGAGGTTTTGCTAGAATGGTTGGTGATGTTCCAGAATTAACCACCATTGATGCTTCTGAAAAACCTGCTTACACTTTATATGTTCCTCTTCAATTTTGGTTCAATAGACACAATGGTTTAGCTCTTCCTTTAATTGCTCTTCAATATCACGATGTTAGAGTAACCATTGATTTCAGACAAGCATCTCAATGTGTTAACAAAGAAACTGCTATGGCTACCGAACCTAGTGTAAGTATGGCTGAAGCTTCATTAATCATTGATTATGTTTACCTTGATTCTGAAGAAAGAAAAAGATTTGCTCAAGCATCTCATGAATATTTAATTGAACAACTTCAATTCACTGGTTCTGAAACTTTAACCTCAACTAACAATAAATACAGACTTAACTTCAACCATCCTTGCAAATTCCTTGTATGGGCTCCTCACCTTGAAAAATATGCTACTAGAACTGAGTTCGTTGTATATGGTCAAGATTGGGAAGCTGCAAGAGAAAGATTTGCTAAACACCTTTGGTTATCTACAAGAGAAGATTTACAAGAAAGTGGTGATTCATGGGCTATTACAGCCGATACTTCATCAACTAATAATGAAATTATTAGTCCTGCTGGTCATTTAGGTGATAATGACGAATTAGTTAAAGCACAATTAGTTTTTTCTAACTATTCAACCAGTGGTTTAACTGAATCTGTTAGTGTTGAAAATGTTGTTATCCTTGAAAACAATCTTACTATGTACCATATGTCTTTAAATGTTGCAAGTTTAGTTGAGGAATTCTCTGAAACCGGTGATAGCATGGAATCTTACTTAAACTCTGTAAGTGTTACTGTTCAAGATCACTTCAACTATGGTAACTACTTAGATGCTACCAACAATCCTGTTTCATCTGCTAAACTACAACTTAACGGTTCAGATAGATTCCAAGAAAGAGATGGTTACTACTTTAACTATGTCCAACCTTTCCAACACTTCTCAAATACCCCTGCTGATGGTGTTAACGTTTACTCTTTTGCCCTAAAACCTGAAGATCACCAACCATCTGGAACATGCAACTTCTCAAGAATTGATAATGCTACTCTTCAAGTTAAACTTGGTCTTGACAATCAACCTGCTGATAACACCTACAGTACTAACTTCATCGGTGCCAACAGTAACTCATTACTTAACATCTATGCCTTCAACTACAATGTGTTAAGAGTTATGTCTGGTATGGCAGGAACTGCCTATTCAAATTAAGCATAATAATTTATTTACGATATTTTATCATCATTATTTTATAATTATAAAAAAATAATTATAAATTAATCATATAATTATTCTTTTATCAAAAGTTAGTTACAAATTACACAAAATAAGTTATTTAAAAAATTGAAATTATATAATAATATATAAAAAGAAATTGTTATGAAATGTTTAGGAAAAAATCAAAAGGGATTAACTTGTATATTTAAGCCGCTAGAAAATGATCAATATTGCAAATTACACCAGACTTATAAAAAAATGATAAATTTACAAAATGAAGGGAAAAAAGTATGCAAAAATTGGGTTAGGGGTTGTTGGAATATTTTAAGTGACAATTATGAAAGATGTTTAAATTGTCGTTTAAATGAGCGTGAAAAAGAAAAGAAATTAAGAGAAAAGAAAAAAGAAAATTCAATTAAATTTAACAGTATTAATAAAGATAAATTTATGTGCAATGAATGTAATAGTATAACAATTGAATATAAAAATAATAAATGCCAAAAATGTTATACAACCCTATACATGACAAATAAAAATAGGAAAAAAAGAGAACTTTATGATGTTAAAATACAAAATTATAAATGTGGTGCAAAAAATAGAAATTTAAATTTTAATTTAACTGATGAAAAATGTATTGAATTATTTAATAAATCTTGTTATTATTGTTCATTAGAAAATACTGATGAAAAAATAAATGGAATAGATAGAATTGATTCTAATAATCATTATACTATTGAAAACTGTGTACCTTGTTGTACACAATGTAATTTAATGAAAAATAATAAAGATCAAGATGTTTTTATTGATCTATGTGAACATATTGCAACTTATAATAAATTATATAATGGTAGACTTTATAAAAATTTGTTAAAAAATACAAAATTTGGAAAATTTTCAGAATATATTAAATCTGCAAATAAAAGAAATATTAAATTTGGACTAACAAAAGAGCAATTTATTGAATTAATAAGTAAAAAGTGTGATTATTGTGGTGTTGAAGAAGTAACTTACTATAAAACAGTTGGTTCTGGTGGTATAGATAGAGTAAATTCAAATAAAGATTATACCATAGATAATTGTGTATCATGTTGTGGTCAATGTAACATAATGAAATTAGATTATACAAAAAATGAATTTTTAACTCAATGTTTAAATATAATTAAAAACCAAAAAAATAGTAAAAATAAATCAGATATTGAAGATAAAATTATTGATAAATTTTATAAATTTCAAAATATAAATAAAAAGGAAAAACAAGAATTTAATCATTCAAAAGAATATTATGAAAATAGAATTTGGTCTGAAGATTTAAATGAATTAAAAAATATTAAATTAAAATTAATTTTTATTGATGACAATAAGGAATTAATGGATATTTGGAATTATTATAAATATACTGTATCATCATTAAAACTTACTAAAAATTCACATTTGGTTGGAAGACAACTTTATTTTTTAATTGCAGATGAAAAAACAGATAAATATTTAGGAATTATTTCATTAACATCAGATTATTTATATTTAAGTGATCGTGACGATTTTATTGGTTGGACAAAAGAAAAAATGATTGATGAAAAAAAATTAAATTATATATTAAACTTATCGACATGTGTACCGTTACAACCATTTGGTTTTAATTTTACAGGTGGTAAACTATTAACAAAACTAGTTTTTTCACAAGAAATTCAAGACATATTCAGAAATAAATACAAACACCCATTACTTGGAATAACAACAACTAGTTTATATGGTAAATCAATTCAATATGATAGATTAAAAGAAATTAAACTTATTGGTTATACAAAAGGTAATTCAGTATACAAATATTCAACAGAATTTATAAAATTATGTAAAAAATATTTGTTAAATTATCATAGTATTACACTAAATAATAAATTACATATAATTTCTAAAACTTTGGAAAAATTAGAATTACCAAAAGATGAATTTATGAAAGATAATCCTAAAGGAATATATTTTGGCTTTATATATCAAGATTCTAAAGATTTTTTATGTGACAAAATAAAAAAAATAAAAGAAACCCCACTTAAATCAATTAATGAAATATTTAATGATTGGATTTTAAGCTTTGCAACAAAAAGATATAATAATTTACTACAAAATAATATAATTAAAATAATACAAAATAATTCATCAGCTGAAAGAACTAAAAAATATTATGAAAGATTAAAAAATAAAATTGGTGAAGAAGAATACAAAAAAATAAACAACGAAAAAGTAAAAAAACATAGAGAAAATAAAAATAATGAAAAAATAAAAACATATAATAAAAAACCAGATTTACCAGATAATTTTTCATTATATCAAGAAAAAAATGTTTGGTATTTATCATTTAGTAAAAAGATAGATACACTTAGATATAATAAAAAAATAAAATTAAATTCTATGTGTATTCAAACTGAACTAGATAGATTAATTAATATTATAAATACAGAATTTCCAAATCTTAAAATTAACCAATATACAGTTCAAAATCCTTATAATTTTATTGATAATACTCAACTAAAAGAAAATAATAGACCAAAATTACCGTCTAACTTTTGTATAACTAATATCAATAAAGTTGATTATATACAATTTTCAAAAAAAATTAATGATAAAAAAGTGTGTTATAAAACAAATATTAAATCATATGACTTACAAAAAGACTTAAATAACTTTGTTGATAATTTAAATAAAAAATATAATTTCAATATACCAGAACAAAAAATTATTAACATGAATGACTGGAAAACAACTAATAAAATTGTTTAGATACTATATAATAATTTTATATCTAAATATATATGGAAATAAAAAGTCAAAATAATAAATATAAAATCAATAAATATTTATCAAAATTGATTAATACTAAAAATATAAGTAAAAGAAATATATATGAAAAAAAATATATTTATCATAAAAATTTATCACAATTTGGAGGTACAAATAAAGACAATATATGTTCTGATAAAGAATTTAAAAATGATGAAATTATTAAAGAAATATATTCTAATGATTTATTAATTCAACTACATACAAAAGTTTTATCAAGTCAACGTACAACAGAAGTTGTTGAATATAAAAAAGAACTTGATGAATATAAAAAAGAACTTGATGAATATGAAACAGAATATAATAAATTATCTAATTTAGTTTTAACCATTTTAAATAAAATTAAAACAAAAACATCTGAACTTGAAATAAAACCACTAACTTTAGTTTCATATTATTATAAAAATAAAAATTTTCCTCCAAAAATGCTAGTATACATCAATTCACAAGAAAAAAAAGAGCTTGAACAACAAATAAAAGAATATCAAAATAAAATTTTAAAAATTAAAAAAATTGGATACTTTATGTGTTCTTTATTATATGATGTATATGTAAATCAGTTTGAAAATTCACATAATGTATTTTTAAATGAAAATAATGTAGAACTATTTAAATATATTTTAAAAGAATCAATTAATTATTTTGATAATAGTGATGATATTAAACAAAATTTCTTTTTCTTTCATAATACATTTTCTGATAATTTTAAAATTATTTCAAGGAAACTTAATACAGAGTATTTAAGTAAAACTACTACAGACATATCAAGTTCATGTTATTTAATTTTAGTTAAAATGAAAAACAAAATAAAATTTTTCTTAGATCTTAATAAAGATACAAAAGATTATATAATTAATTCATTGATTAATTCTTTAATTGATATAGATAAAAAATTAAAAGAAAAAAATACATCAAAAATATTTTCTGAAAATCGTATTAAAGAACTTGAGAGTTCAATAGTGGAACTTGAGAATTTAATAAAAGATAATGAGAAAAATAGAGATCAATTTTTAGTTTTTATTAATGACTATAGAAAAATGATTGATTCTTATAAAGAAAATAAAAATAATATTGAAAAAGAAATATTATTATATATTAATAATAATTATACTATTGATGATGAAGCTTTTAATGATTATAAAGAAAAGTTAAATTATTGTTTTTCTAATAATAAAAATGTACTTGTTCCAATAATGTTATTAGATATATCACAAGAAAAAACTCAAATAAATAATATTTCAAATTATATAAAAAATCATAAAGATCCATCTTATAAATTTAAATTACATTCTAATATGTTATTTATAAATAATAAAAATAAATACATTGAACATTTTGAACCTCATGGTGTATCAGGATTTTATGATAGTTCAAAAGTATTTGATGTATTAGAAAGTATCCACAAAAAAATACAAGATTTTAATGATTATACATTTTATAAACAATCAGAAACATGTCCAATTGTTGAAGGTCCACAATATCTTGATAGAACAGAGTATTGTTATATTCATTCAGGTTATTATTCATTTTTAAGAATATTATATCCTGATATTTCAAGTGAAGAATTACAAACGATGTTAATATCTAAAATTAATCCTGAATTTAAAGAAGATATAAAAATTAATCCATCATTTGAATATTTAAATAAAAAATATATTAGATTAAATGGTTATGAAATTAAAACACGATTAGAAAATTTTATGAGATGGTATAGGTCTATTGTACTTATTTATGATACAACACGTATACAGGAAGAATTTATAAAAGTTATAAAACAAATTAGTAATACCCCATTACAAATGGTTTAAAAAAATATAAAGATATATAATGATACTAATACTTTTTATTATTTTATTATGTATAATTATATCAACAAGAGAAACATTTATCCATGATATTTTTCCAAATAATGTTATTCCTATAATAGATTTTAATTGGTGGAAACCAAAATTAAGATATACTAAAAATATGAGTTATGATCTAAGAGGTGATCCATTAATTATACCACCTAGAGAATATATTTGGAATAATCCTGAAGTAGTTCCTAAATTTAATAGAGACACAACTAATAAAATGTGTGTATAATTTTCTAAATATTATTGATAATACAATATAAGAGACACATTACAATTTTCAAAAGAATATTATAAATAATAAGTTAGTAATTATCTAGAAAAATCTTAGATTTCAATATTTAATTCACTAATAAAAATAGATTATAATAATATGTATTTTTCAATTATTTGTTGATCTGTTATATTATTTAAACTTATTTTTTCATTTGGTGGATATCCTAATAATGTATTTTGATGTACTGATATATCAATATATTTATTATTTTCTTTAGTAATTATTATGTGTTTATTTGCGGATGTTTCATCTTTTTCTTTATAAATTACCCATTTATATTGTTCATATCTTTCTCTCCATACTATTAATTTTCCTTTTATATTTATTGGTCTAAAATTAAAATTAATCAAGTCTTTTTCTGTTATCATTAATAAGTTCCCAATTTTATTATGTAAATATTCTTTAAAGTTTATTATAAATAAGTCTTTTATTTGAGTTTTTAGATTAACAAATATATTTTCAATTAAATTTAATATCTCTGTATCAACAGGATGTGCACCTAATACTCTTAATTTATTTGTAAAGTTAGATTGATTTAATATTTCTCTCATTTGATTTATAAATGTTAAAGTTTGAATATTAAATGATCCATTATTATCTTTGAATAATTTATTAGAACATATTTTAAATTCTCTTTTAGATAAATCAATATCAACTGGTGATTTTATATCAGAATAGTTAGAATCAAAAATAACTAAATAACCATAATTTGGAACATAAAAATCAACTCCATCAATATTATATATCCAATATTTAGGATTAGCTTGATCATAAAATAAATCTTTTATAAAAAAATTATTTTCTAAACTTAATTCCCTAAAATATATCTCTTTTTCTTGTAATACAGCCAAAATATATAATATTTGAAATATTACTGATTTCCAAACTTCATTACTTCTATAACCAGTAGCTTTCATTTGAACTTGTGAACCATGACCTTCATATATTGGTGATGCCCATTTAATTAAATTAGTATTTGGTGCTTCAGTCATTAATATTAAAGTTCTACCAGCTGTAATTGTTAAATCTAATTTATTTGTATTTAATATTTCATAATTTAAATAATTTAGAAAATCATGTAAATTTCTTTCACCTTCATATTTAATAAATCTTGTGTTATATTCAATTAATATAGTTGGAAATTTGGTAATTTTATTTTTATTTATAAAATCTTGGAAATCTATTTTTGTTGGATCAATCCATTTTAAATTATAATCATTATTATTTTTAAAGTTAACTTCTATATCAAGCCAAAAATTATTTTTAATATCATTAATAATATTTATCCAAAATAAATTAACAGGTCCTTTTGGTTTTAATCTAGATTGTTGTAATAATTTATTTAATTCTTTTAAATCATGTAATTCATTTATTTTATATGAATTGCTATAATTTATTGTACTTTTACCAACTGATAATTGTTTCCAATCAATATTAGATTTTGAATCAATTTTATATAATATCATACTAGCAAAATTAGGGGATACATTTTTTAATAAAATTTCATCACGTATAAATCTGTAATATTCAATTTCTCTCCATAAATCAAAATCAAATTTATTAATATTTTTGTTAATTATTTCTGCTCTAACTTCACCAATAGACATATTATATAATCTAATATTTAATCCAACTGATTCTTTTGCTAATTCTAAATTATTTTTTTGTGAATCATATCTAATTGGATATCCAGCTCTAAATAATAAAAAGTTATGAGCTAAATCTTCAAAAGGATTAAGTTTTAAAGAATATGGATTAATTTCCATTAATTTTATGTATGATAATATTGAATTTTTACCACCATTAATACACATTTCTTCACCATCGTGATGATCTAAAATAATATTTCTCATAAAATTTTTTAATTGTATTCTTTCAAAAATTGTATTAAAACTTAAAGATCTTGGATCACCCGGTATAACATCTTCAAAAACTCTATTTATTGATGTATAGTTTGAAATTGGATTAGACATTGATATATTATATATTTTTTGAAATGGTTGATTATAAGCTGGATTTGGTACAGATAAATTATTAAATGCTGGTATTGTTGCGACAGCACTACCAAGTTCATCATAAACTGGTATATATGCCGGAGGAACTTGTGGCGCAGGTGGTTTACTTTTTGATGTGTCATAAATTGTTTGTTCCATTAATATTGGAGGTTCTCTTGGTGGATTTTCTGCTGATCTTTTTTTAAATGTAGATCTTTCATCATTTGTAAGAAATGGTGTATTTTTTTCTGATTTATAAGGAGGCTTTATTGTTTTATCAAATCCACCTACTAAATCTTTTTTTATTTTTCTTATATTATTTTCATCAGTTTTAATAGCTCTTTTTTCTGATGTAATAGTTCTTTTTTCTGATATAATAGTTCTTTTTTCCGATACAATATTATTTACATCTGATTTAATATTATTTAATTCTGATTCTGTTTCTATTTTAATTTTTCTTCTTGATGCATATACATTATTATCAAGTAAATGTTTTTGATTGCCTAACATTTTATCTTTATTATCTTGTAATTTACTTTTAATTTTTATATTACTCTTTGGTAATTGTTTAAATTCATCAAAATATTCATCATTTAATAATCTATCATAATTCATATTATTTAACTCTATAACTTTATTCAGAAATTTTTTTGTTTCTAAATTTAAATTATTATTTAACTTTAATATATCTTTACATAAAACAATCATATCTTCTTCTTTTTTATTAATTTTTGGTTCAATAATATTATCATCTAAATCTTTATTTTCAACTATTATTTCACTATCAAAATCTTCATCATTATCAGTTATTTCTTCCAAAACTATATTTTCATTAATGTTTTTATTTATTTTACTTGAAATAAAACTATTTTCAAAATTAGTTATTTTTGGTGTAAAATTATTAACAGGTAAATTAAATGTGATACCATTAATTTCATAAATTGTATTATGTGGTCTTTCTTCAATTAATATATTATCTAAAATCAAATTATTATGTTTAAATTCATTAAATGATTTTTTAATTTGTATTAGTGTATATATTATCAAAAATAAAAATACTTTCCAATTAATGTTATATTTTTTACTTTGATGATGATTATTAAAATTTTCTCTAATTTTTAATTGAATTATTTTTTTTTTATTTTTTTCAAAAAAATTATTTGATTTAACTTTTAAAAATTTAGTTAAATCATTGATTTTTATATCAATATTTAAAATAGGAAGTAGTATATTTAATTTTTCTTTCAAAACTAATTCACTTAATATATATGATATTAAAGCATCATTATTTGATTTATCAATAGAAGTTGAAGATAACTTTACTAAATAAGGAAATCCATCAGTAAATACATTATAATATAAGTTATTATAGCTTTCAAAACTAAATTGTATTTTACCTGATGTTATAATTTGATTGTAAATTTCTTCTTGAATTTTACCATTTGGTATTTTAATGTCATCTAATTTAATTCTATTAATGTTTATATTATCAATATCATAACAATTATTTAAATTATTATAAATAAATTCATGGATTAAATTAATTTTTTCATCTAAATTAATACTCATATAAAAAAATTAGAAAATATTATTTCGTTAATTTATTATTTACGAAATCAATTTTCATCATCGCTTGACATATAATTAAAATTTTCATCAATTAATGGTGGTTCATTATCATCAATTATATAGATTTCATTTGGTTGAATTAATTTCCACGTTTCTAAAATCAAATCTTTAAAATTGTAGCTCATGTCATTAATACAATTAAAAAAGGCTTTTTTATTTTTTGCATCTATAAATTTATGTTGATTATTCACAATATCTTTAATTTTATTTTGATAATCTAACGGTATTTTATCACGAAATGACTCATCAAATTCAACCATTAATGATATATTATTTAAAAATCTTAATGAACTATCTAATACTTCATTAATAAAATCTACTTTATTTATTTTTTCTGGTTTTTGAGTTTTATGATTTATTCTAGTAAAATGTTTTCCTTCAAGTGTTGTTGTACAAAAAGAATGATTTTCTGGAATATCTTTATTAAAATTTAATTTTTTTATACATGTTATTGGCATATTATTTCCATCTGATAATATTTTTAGTATATCATTTATTGGTAAACAATCTACTGACTCTTTACCTAATTGATTTATAGTTATATGATTATTGTTTATAGTATTATTATTTATTGTGCCATTATTTATATTACTATTATTTATAGTTGTAATTGGTACAACTTTATTCTCTAAAACTATTAAATCCTTTTTACAATATTTTTTTTTATGTTCATATTTTGACTGTCTACAAGAAAAACTTTTATTACAATCTTTACAAATATATTTATTTATTAGTTCTTGTGATTTATATACACCCTTTACGCACCCTTTACTTACATTTACGCTACTATTTACACTACCTTTACATATATCTTTATGAAATTTCTTGGTGTGATTCCATAGACTTTGATATGAGCTATAGTTTTTATTACAATTATTACATCTAAATTCCATAAATAATAAAAAGTTTATATAGTATATTAGAAATTTTATCCTTATATGATTTCTAAAAAAGTTTAAACTAAGTTTAAACTTTATTTTTTTTTTTTTAAAATTTTTTTTAACTTTATAAATTTTTATAATAAATCAAATTTCTAGTTGATCTAAGTTATATTTATAATCAATTCCATTAAGGTGCATATTAAATAGATAAAATAATCTAATAATATATGCTTCTAAATGAATAATATGTCTAGTTCCTTGTGATAATCTAAGTTCAAATATAGAAGTAATTTCAGTTATATTAATTTTAAGTTTTAGATCATCAACATTTTTAAGTAAATTAATCATTATAAGTCTTATTATTGTTTGTGTGGGAATATTTGTAATAAACAAATCATAAAATAGTTCTCTAATTTTTTTAATAACAGAAAAGAATTTTTTATTATTATAATTTTTTTTATTCAATATCATAGAAACAATATTATAAATTAATATGTTCCAATTATCTGAATAATTAATATCATGTTTTTTAAGTTCTAATAACCATATTGCATTATTAATTTTATTTTCAGAATAATTAATAATTTCATTATAGTCTTCAAGACTAACATTAATTTTATCTTTTTCAACAATTTGTAATATAGTTTCAAAAATTTGTTCTTTTGTTGGTAATGAAGTTCTAAATAATATGCATCTACTTCTTATTGGTTCGATAATTTTTGAAAGTTGATCACAAATAAAAATAAATTTACAACTATCTGAATATTTTTCCATTGTTCTTCTTAATGAAGCTTGAGCATAGTAAGATAAATTATCTAATTTATTAATAACAACAACTTTAAATAATTTTTTATATTTTAAAATATTAAGTAATTCTGTTTTAGCATAATCTTGGATAATTTCTTGTATTAAATATTTATCAAATCCATTTGAGTTAGGTTCAATTATAATATGATATTTACTTTGTTTAATTGAAACTTTTGTTTTGGTGTTTCCATAGCCATTAATTGTATATTCAACTTCTTTTAATTCAATACCACTTTTACCGTATATTTTTTCTAATAATAAATTAACTAAAAATTCTTTATTTGTTGTTAAAGAACCATAAACAATTAAATGTTGAAAATTTGCATATTTCCATGTACCTTTTTCAAGTTCTTCAATTGTTTTAATAAATTCTTCTGGAGGTTTATTAACAATTTCATCAATATTTCTATACATATTATTATGTGTATTAAAACAGTTTAATATTTTTTCGATCATTTGATTTTTAGAAATATAATCATTTGAAATATTTTGATATTTATCAATTAAAAACATTATTTATAATTGAATATTTTCTTTTAAATCAAAATATTTATTTCAATTATATCAACTAAATAATTATAAAAAATTGAAAGTAATAATGTTTACATGAATATATATAAAGTTATGCTAATTAAAAATTTATTATCAGTTTCAGAAAATATTGAAGTAAGTGGTTGGGTATTAACAATGAGATCACAAAAAGATTTCTCATTTATCAAAATAAGTGATGGTAGTGAATCAAATGGTTTACAGTTAGTTATTGATAATAATAAGATAAACTGTGATAATATAACAACGGGAACTTCAATAAAAGTATTAGGAAATTTGGTAGATTCTCCAGCTAAAGGTCAAAAATATGAATTACAAGTTGAAGAGTTAAAAATATTAGGTTATGCCGAACCTGACGATTATCCATTATCTAAGGGTAAATTACCATTAACATATCTAAGAACCTATCCACATTTAAGATCTAGAACAATAACTTATAGTTCAGTTTTTAGAATTAAAAGTGCAATATCGTTTGCTACACATTTATTTTTTAAAGAAAATAATTACTTACATTTGGATCCAAATATAATGACTGTAAATGAATGTGAAGGTGGTGCAGGAGTATTTCAAGTAACTGAAAAAGATATTTCTGATTTAACAAAATTAGAAAAGATTAAAGATACAAATAAATATGATTGGTCAACTGATCATTTTGAAAAACCTGTATATTTAACAGTATCATCACAATTACAACTAGAGGCATTAAGTTGTTCATTAGGTGCAGTTTATACTACAAATAAATCATTTAGAAGTGAACATTCAAGTACAAATAAACATTTATCAGAATTTACACATTTGGAAATAGAAAATTGTTTCATAAATCTAAAAGATTTAATGGATATTGGTGAAAAATATATAAAATTTGTTGGTAATTATTTATTGGAAAATAATATTGATGATTTAAAAAGTTTAGATGGGTTTGTATCTAAGGGTATTATTGAAAAAATAAATGCAATAATTAATAGTATCTTTATAAGATTAGATTATAAAGATGCAATAGAAATTATAAATAAAAGTGAAAATATAAAAATAGCATATGGTGATGATTTATCAAGTGAATGTGAAAATTATTTAACAGAATATTTTAATAATAATCCAGTATTTGTAACAAATTGGCCAATATCTATAAAAAGTTTTTATATGAAACAAAATGAAGATGAAATAACTTGTTCAAATTTTGATCTATTAATGCCACATAAAGTAGGTGAATTAATTGGCGGATCAATGCGTGAAGAAAATTTAGATAAATTATTGAATATGATGAAAATTAAAGGTATTGATCCTAAACTATTAGAATTTTATCTAGATTTAAGAAAATTTGGAACAGTTCCTCACGGTGGTTTTGGATTAGGATTAGATAGAATGTGTATGTTATTTACAGGCATGGAAAGCATTAAAGATGTTGTACCATTTCCAGTATATTATAAAAATTGTTCTTGTTAAAATGAATTAATTTGTTCTTATAAAATGAATTAATTTGTTCTTATAAAATGAATTAATTTGTTCTTATAAAATGAATTAATTTGTTCTTATAAAATGAATTAAATTGTTCTTAGTAAAATGAGTCATATTGTTTTAATAGATAATTGTTTGAAATATTTATTTCTTTAATATCACCAATATCTTCCATTTTTAATAAATTATTTGTATTAAACCAATCAACTGTGTTATACACTTGGTTTTTAATTAAATCTTTATAATTATCTTTATTATAAATTATTGAATTATAGTTACTATATAATTTAATATTTGTTTCTGTATATTTAATATTATTTAATACAATGTCTAGTGCATCTGCAACTTCTTTGTAATAAGGTGTATGATATGAACCTTCAACTAATAAATCATTAACTAATATATTTGGATTTTTTTCTTTAAAAATTTCTAATTCTCCTTTATCTCCTCCTATTATATTTATATTTTTATTTATATTTATGCATAAAAATATATTTGGTGATAATTTATTTTTAATATCATTTACACTTAAACCTTTAACTGTTATCATTGTAGTTTTTAATTTTGTTGAAATTAAATGCATAGTATATCCTCTTGTATAAACCAATTTTAAACCATCTTCAAATGAAATTTTTTCAGAACATGTTAATGCAGTGATTTCACCTAAACTATATCCAGCCATATAACCGATATTATTAAAAAATAAAGGTTCAATATCTTTCTGAATACAAAATAAAATATATGAAGCTATAAATATAATTAGTTGTTGATAAATAGTATTACTTGGTTCTTTATTATTCAAATCTAATATTTCATTTAAGTTATAATTTGTTATTTTTATAATTAATTTATCATAATTATTTAATTCAATATATTCTTTTATTAAACTAATATCAATAGTAAGTTTTAATCCTTGTCCTTGGAAAAAGCATAAATTATAAATTGGATGATTTTCAATATCATTTATTTCAAATTTATTATTATCTCTATCATCCATTTTTTCATACAAATATTTCATATAACTAGTTTTATTACTATCAAGTATTAATATTTCATCACCACTTCTATATCTAGTTTTACCATCTATAAGTAAAGAAACAATATTTGAAATATCATTTGGTTTTATTAATTTATTACAATTTTTAATTACTCCATTACTATTAATCATTTCTTTATTAATATTATATTTATTAACTACTCTATCTAATAAATCAGTATCAACAAATGGAGGATTAATTGAAAAAACATTACAAATATTCTTTAATTCACCTGCTAGCCCTCTAGTAAATGTTCCAATAGCACTTTTTGTCATAGAATATATAGTTCTTCTAAAACAATTTGAAATATTATTTCCTGCAGCTATTGAAGAAATATTGATAATAATTCCTTTATTGTCTTTTAATAAATTTATCATAATTCTAGTAACTAATATTGTTCCCATCAAATTAATATTAATACAATTTTGAATATCTTCAAAATCTGTAAACATAAATGGTTTTTCAGGACCTTCAATTCCAGCATTATTAATAAGTATATCTAGTCTTCCATATTTTTTATATATAAATTCATATAAATTTTTAATATCATCTAGTTTTGAAATATCCGCTTTATAATATTCTATATCTGGTAAATTATTGTTATTATTTCTTGAACATACTATTGTTTTATATCCTTTATTTTTTAGTTTAATTGCAATTTGTTTACCTATTCCTTTAGTTCCTCCAGTTACTAATGCTACTTTATTATAAGTTTTTTTTTTTTCCATTGACCATTTGAAAAGTATTATTCCTGCACTCATTCCTGCACCAAAACTAGATATTAATAATAAATCGTTTTTATCTAATTTATTATCATTATACAATTCATCTAATAATATAGGTATAGATGCAGCAGAAGTATTTCCTATTCTATCAATATTATAAATAAATTTTTCTTTATTAACATTTAGTTTATTTGATATTTCTTCTATTATTCTAATATTTGCTTGATGTACTACAAAATATTTAATTTGATTTTTATTAATATTATTTGAAGATAAAAATTTTTCAATACCATCAGGAATAAAATTTGTAACAAAATTAAATACCTTAATTCCATCTAATGTTAGTTTATTATAATTATTATTAAATAGATTTATATCATTTATTGTTGTTTTTTCTGTTTTAGAATATATATTTAATATAGAATTATATTCACCATCAGTTTTTAATAAACTATCTAAAATACCATTATTTTTTACTAGACTTTTTTTTAAAATTACACAACCTGCACCATCTCCGAATAAAATATTACTTTTCCTATCATTCCAATTTACATATCTTGATAAACAATCTGCACCAATTACTAGTGCAACCTTATATTTTTTTTCATCTTTTAAAAAATTTTCAGCTGTTATCATACTAGTTATAAATCCATTACATGCATTTCTAATATCAAATGCAAATGCATTAGTTGCTCCAATTTTAAAAGCTATTTTACTAGCATCTCCAAATAAATCTTCTGGTGTAGATGAAGCTAAAATAAGTAAATCAATTTCTGTAGATTTTATATTTGCAGATTGTATAGCTTTTAAGGAAGATTTAATTATAATTTCTTCAAGTGTTTCATTTTCATCTAAAATAAATTTACTTTCTATTCCTGTTCTTTGTTTAATCCATTCATGATTTGTATCAACAATTTTTTCATAAAAATCATTTTTAATCTCTTTTGATGATAATTTATGTCCTAAACCTATTATTGTAATAGATGAGTTTGAATCGTTTACTTGATTAACTAATTTTGATTCATTTATTTCATTAACTAATTTTGATTCATTGATTTCATTAACTAATTTTGATTCATTGATTTCATTAACTAATTTTGAATTGGTACTTTTATTTTTGGTATCACATATTTCTAAAATATCATTTATAGTACAATTGTAATCAATAGTAATATTATAATTTTTATTTATAATATTTTGTAATTGTATAAATGTTAATGAATCAACACCAATATTTAATATTTTTTCATTGTTTTTAGTGGTAATATCAATATTTAACAAATTATTAATTTTTGTTAAAATTTCGTTTTTATTAGTATTTATTTCATTTTTATCGTTAATTATTGTGTTAGTAGTTTTATTATAATATTCACTAAAATATTTTTCTTCTAATTTTAAATAATTATCATCTTTTTCTTTAATATATTCTATTGGATTACCTTGATAAATACCTATTTTTGTTATTTTTCTGTTAACTAATGATAACGCACCAATACTTACTCCTGATGCAATAGAACAACCTGGTAAAATAACAGAATTACAACCAACTATAGCATGTTTTCCAATAATAATATCACCATTTGTTATGTTTGTACATAATTCATTAAAAGAACCCACACACGGATTAGTCATTGATTTACCAGAATAATCATCTGTTGATCCAAAAACGGATACTTTTGATGATAAACCAGAAAAATCTTCTAATTTTATAAGTGCATTACCTGAAATACTAACATTATTTGATAAATGTACAAAATCACCAAATATTATTCCTTTATTACTTGCTGAAATTATACAATTATCATCAATTCTACAATTATTTCCAATAGTAATATTTTTAGTATTATAGAATTTTGCATTTCTAGAAATTTTATTATTATCACCTATATTTTTAAAATTTAAATTTTTAAGTTCTTCTTCACTATAATAACCATTCATTTATATTTATAAATAACTTTTATTTTTTATATATATTTTTTATTTTAATTCACCTTCAACATCATGATAACATGTAAGTGCTGATATATAAATTGATGAATAATTTTTATTATTTATTAAAAAGTTTTTAATTTTATCTAATAATAATGAATCCGACGGTTCATCAATACCATTTTCACTTAAGGATGTGTCATAATAAAAAGGAATAATATCAATTCTAAAAGAAATAGATGAATGTATTGTTTTTTTTGAAATTGGTTGTCTATTATTTTCAAAGATTTCCACTGATTCATTAGGTAAATGAGAATCTAAATATGTTGATTGTGTATTTGCAAAAATACAATTTGGAAATTTATTATATATTTTAGCTAAATATAGTAAATGATTTGATGACCAATAATCATCATCATCAAGATGACAATAGTATTTATAATTTTTTTCTCTACAATATTTTAATCCCATATTAACACTAGTAGCACCAGCACATAACCAAAGTTTATCCTTATTTGTTATATAATCCCTTTCAACATTAGGATTATTAAGATATATTATTTTATTATTTTTTGGAAGTTTATAACTATATTCATTAACAAAATCTAATAATATTTGTTCAGGTTCAAATTTATCACCAACTAAAATTATGTCCCAATATTTATGTTCTTGATATATTATTGATTCAATAGCTCTTTTTAAATATGGTATAGTTTTACCATTATTTCTATTAAATGTAGGAATAACAATCGCAAATTTTATATTTGGTAAATCTTCAGTAACATTTGAAAAACATGTAATTGAATATGTAATAATATAATATATTCCAATAAAAATAAATAAAAACAATATTAATTTAATCATTATAATTATTTAGATTTAATATTTTATCATATATAATATAGTAATAAAATGCTGTTAATATATTTATTTATATTTTTAGTTATACTTGTTTATTTTATTAATGTAGATGAAAACTATGAAAATACTAATGAAAGTGAAAATAAAAAAAAATTACAAAGTCTAATTGAAAATTCTGATTCAAATGAAATAGTAAAAAATATTAGTGAAAATATGTATGGTTCAACTATGCATCATCATTATCATATATTATATGATATAAGAACATTATTGGGTCCTAATAAAAAAATATATACAGAAATAGGATCTTTTAATGGAGGATCTTTATCTTTAATGTTATCACATAATTATGAAACAGAAATGAATTGTATTGATCCTTTACATTTAGAAAGAACTTCACGTACAATAATAGAAAAAAATATAGATAAATATAATAAAAATAATTATCAAGTTAATATACACCAAAATTTTTCAACAGATGAATCATTATTAAATAAATTAAATGAAACTAATTTTAAAACAGATATATTATTTATTGATGGTGATCATAGTTATGATGGTGTAATAAAAGATTATAATAATTTTGAAAAATTTGTGAATCCAGGTGGATGGATTATTTTTGATGATTATGAAGATTACGAACATAGTCCTGATGTTAAAATAGCAGTAAATGATATAATTAAATCAATAGACCTAAATAAATTTGAAGTAATTGGAAATTTAGATAATATTAAAAATGCAAAAGATATATACTCTCTTAAAAAATCAAATGAATTTATTTTAGTAAAAAAATACTAAGACTTTTAATAATTATTTAACTCTGATATAATACTAATATACTTATCAATTATATAATTATTAACATCATAATTTAATGGTAAACAAATAATTCTATTAAAAATATCAACCGACATTTTACAGTTATGATCTAATGGATAATAATATTTTTTAGCTTCAATATTATTTTCAATAAATTTATTTATATTAACTTCTTTATTAAAAATTATAGGTATAGTTGCTAATAATGAATCTTTGTAATTAGAAAATGATTTATATAATGAAATTTTATTTTCTAAATTTTTTTCTCTAATTTTTTCAATAAAATAACTAATTATTTTTTTATGATGTTCATATATTTTTTCAAAATTATTTAAATAATCATCAATAAAAATTGCGGATATTTCAGACATTTTATAATTTGATGCATTTTTATCAAATAATAATCTATCATTTGGAGAAAATCCAAAACATATTGATTTTTCCATAGATTCTAAATATTTATTATCAAAAATAATAAAACCACCTTCACCAAAACCAATTGGTTTAGTATGATGTAAAGAAACCATACAACCATTACCATAATTTAAATGGTTTTTATCTTTATATATTGTATATGATGCTGCTGCATTATCAAATAATAAACGTTTATTATTGTTTTTACAAAAGTTTTCATATAGTTCAATATTTGTAGAACATCCAAAACAATTTGTTATTAAAATACCATCATAATCATTAATATGTTCATATAATTTATCAATATTTGGTCCCATGTTTTCATCAATATCTAATATTAAACTATTCTTTAATGGTCCTTGACAACTACATGGAAAAGTAAATGATTGTACTGCCCATTTTAATTGTTTATTATAATAAATATTTAAGCCTCCTATTAAAGCATTTATTCCCATAGCACCATTACATGTTAATAATACTGATTTAGTATCGTCAATATTAAAAATTTTATGTATTTTTTTATTAAGTTGAACTACGTTTTTCCCATTATTTGTAAAGTGTTTTGTTTCGATACAATCATTGATTTTGATATTTATTTTTTGTATATTAAGATTTTTTGTATTAACCCAAGATATTTTTTCCATATAATTAAAACGAGAAAAAAAATGAATAAATAAATAATAAAAATCTATTTGTATATATTATGGTTTATGTAGGTAGAATGTATGCTTCTTGGGATGATTATAATGATAGCAATTTAGTGGATTGTTGTTCTTTATCAAAAATAAATATAGAAAAGGATAAAAGAACAAATAAACAAAAATATACAATAACTAATACAATATCAGACAACCGAATAAACAACAGATCAGACAAAATTATAGATACCAGATCAGACAACCTAATGAATACCAGATCAGAAAACCTAATGAATACCAGATCAGACAACCTAATGAATACCAGATCAGACAAAATTATAAATACCAGATCAGACAAAATTATAAATACCAGATCAGACAAAATTATAAATACTACTTCGTTGAAAACATATACTGGATTAAATAGTAAAAAAAATTATCCAAATATAAAAAAATTGAATTTAGAAAATAATAATGTTAATGTAATATATTATGGATGTTCAAATCGAAGAAGTAAAAATGATTTTGAAAAGTGCAGATATAAAAATAAAAGAAAAGATTGATACAAATGATGTAAATAATTTAATTTTATCTTATGAATATAATAAACCAATACCAATAATATATTACACTAAAAATTTAACTGAAATAAAAAATACTAAAATAAAATGTAATCAATGTACAAGAATAGGACAATATAAATTTGAAAATAATATTTTTTGTTGGATTCACTCACATAAATTAAATAACTAATTTTTTTAAAAAAATTGAAAAACTAACAAATTCATTCAATATATCAAATGTATGAAAAAATCAAAAGAGATTAGTGAGATTAATAATGAATTATTTACATCGTTAGAAAATGTGGAAGAAAATTTGAATATTGTACGAGACCAAATAAGTGAATATTATAAAAAAATCAAAAAAGAATATTCAAAAATATTAATTGAAGAGAAGTATGAACTATTAAATAAAATAGCAGAAGGAGAAAAAATAGATATTAATATTTTAAAAAGCAAATATCTAAAACCAAAAGAATTATTAAATCTAAATGAATCATTAAATAAAATAGAAAATATAGATAGTGAAGAATTATTAGATCGCTTAGAAGTAAATGGAATTATATATTATTATGAAAATAAAGAGAAAGGAAAAGTATATGATACAGAATATAAAGAGGTAGGTATATATAAAAATAAATCAATAATTTTAAATTAAGAGTTAATTAGTTCAATTAATCTTAGAGTTGTTTTTTTACTCCAAGATTTATTTTCATCTAAAAATATTCTTAATATTTTTTTATCATAATTACCATAAAATTGATCAAACATATTTTTAATATTACTATAACCACCAATAAGTTGTGTACCATTAGAATTATATTTTTTTAAATATATTTGTGGAAAAGTTTTAATTTGTTCTGTTTTATAAATTTCTTTATTATTTTGTTCAACAAAAGTAAATTCTTTTTTAATATTATTATAAGAATTAAGTAATGAAAATGCAGCTTCACTATATGGGCAATTTTTTAAAATAACACAATATAAATAATACTCACTTGACATTATTATTAATTATATTTTATTTAAAATATAAAGATAAATTTCTATTTTAATCTTAATAGTATTATGAACGGAGGATTAATTCAATTAATAACTACAGGAATAGCAGATGCTCCATTAACATATAGACCAGAAATAACATTTTTTAAAATAGTATATAAACAATGTACAAATTTTGCGATTATACAAAATATAAAAAATTTAGGTAATAAAAATTTTAATACTGTAAATTCTTACAAAATTGAAAATTATGGTGATTTATTAAAATCGGTGTATTATGTATTAAAAATTCCTAAATTTAATATTATTGAAAATATTAATGAAAATAAAATAATTAATGAATATTATAATATTAATCAATTAGAAATATTATATAGTGACAAAGAAAGTTTTATTTTTAATTTAAATAATGAATATTTAATTTTACCCAATTATTTTTTAAAATTATTTAACATTGAAACAAATAAGATTTTATTAGATTCAAATTTAGTAATAAAAAATTTATTACCAGAAATAATAAAAATTTCAGATTTACCATTAGGATTTAATATTTTAGAACTAACTAACAATAAGAAAAATCCTATAATTACAGAAATAAATAAATTAATGAACTGGTTTGAATTATATTTAAGTAATAAAATGTTTGATTCAAATGATTTCCAATTATGTAATCAACTTATTACTCAATATTCATATACAAATAGTTTAAATAATAAAATCATTGATTATTTATATACAAGCTATAATTATTTTAATAATTTAAGAAGTAATAAAACATATTATAATCTATATGAAGTACAACAATATTTGGAATATGTAAATAATGATATTAAATTTATAACACAATCAAATTATGATATGGATGTAATATACAATTATTGTATACAAAACAATATTATTAATTATTTAGAATATCAATTAAATGGATTATTATATGATGCATTATTTATATTTAATATAATAGAACAACTATACTCAAATAATTTTACATATTTTACTTTTTTTAAAAAGTATTTATTACAAACTAATAATGTACCAAATACAGATTACGTTGTAAATTTTAATAACTCTTACAATGAATGGTCAAATTATTTGAATAATAATATTAATCCACTAATAATTAATTCAAAACTACAAATATTTGATATATATAAAAGACAATATTCTATAACACAAAATAAAATTAATTTATTATTTAATACTCTAATAATTAAAGATCCTAAAATATTATATATTATACTAAGTACATTTATAAATAAATATGATGAAACAAAAACACAAGTTAATTTTGATGATTATAATCAAACAGCTAGTGTTTTAACACTATTGAATGATAGTATAAATGGACAAGTAAATAATTATCCATCATTAATTAGATTAAATTCAACAATTCAAAATACAATTAATATATCTAAAACAACAATAATTTATCCCGTAGATTTGATGTTAATATATCCATATTTAGCATATAAATTAGTTGAAAAAATAGTTAATTTGTCATATTTTAATGATAATATTTTTTTAATTTATTGGAGAAATAAAATAAATAATTTTTATTTTTTAAATTATTTACAAAATATAACAAACAATGAAGCAAATAGTGAGTTAAATGATTCAATAGAATTAGAAAGAAGATTAACATTTTATGTAAATTTATGTTCAAATAAAATAATGTTTTTAAAACAAATAAAAAAATATTTTCTAGAATTATTCTATTCAACAAGTTTTTTTGGAGTCATAAATATGTTAGATACAGAATTTACAAATTTAAAAAATTTAATAAATAATATTGAATTTACAAATTTTAATGTAAATAATCAACCAATTAGTTTAAATAATAATTTAATAAAAAATTATACCAATTTTAAAATTGAAACAACATATGATATATCAGATTTTAGTTTATTAAATAATACTATAACAATTAATAATTGGTATAATAATAATAAATATAATTCTGAATACAGTATAGTGAATAAAACAACAAATTTAATTTATAATGTTAGTAAATTTATATTAAATGATACAATATTAACATTATATTTTGATAATATAATAGATTTAAATAATCAATCAAATTTTACTTTATTAGAGACACATCAAATTGATGTACCCATTGTAAATTTTGTGTCATCAACCCAAACAAATTATAATAATGTAGTTTTGATTAATTTATACAATGTTGTGAATAATAATATTTTAAATGATAATATTGTTGATGAATTTAGATTTAATATTTCAAATTTTAATTTTACAACTACAAATATTATAACAAATTATTTTAATTATCTTAAAGTATTAACAATAAAAACAGATAAATATACATATCATTATTTGGTTGAAGTAGAAAATGATCAAAATGATTATAAAATAACTTCAAATTATGATCAAGTATTTATCAAAGATACTATTATAGAAATAAATTTAGAATTAATTAATTTAATTTATACTGATATTGGATCAATAGATTCAAATACAATAGATAATAAAATATTCCCAGTACCAATAAGTCAAAATTGGAATTATGATCCTACCAGAACATATTGGTTAGTAATAAATAATGATTACCATTTATTGAAATATGATAATGGAAATTTTGTTGTATTTGATAATTTAATTAGTGGTTTATATGTAATTAGAGAAATTGATAATAGTTATATACCATCAATATTTAATTATTGTAATTTTTATATGAATTCATTAAAGGTATCTGATTTATTTGATTTTTTTATTCAATCTACATTTATTTTATTAGGAAAAACTGATGTAAATAGTATAACACAAAAACCATATATATATGTTTATAATTTACCATTTAATACTAATAAAACAACTAAATACTATATAAATAATTATCAAGTAAATTTATTAGTACCTCTAAATACAAATCAATTTTTTAGTAAAAAAATAAGTCCAATTTTTAATTATGAAATTATTAAAACTAATAATAATATTGGTTTTATAGATTCTATGATTAATTTATTTGATATACAATTTAGTGATCCTGATTATATCAATATAATTAATGTTATTGAACAAGCGCAAAATGAAATATTAAATTTAAATTTATCTATATTAAATGATGTTAATATTTATGGTAAAACATCTATAGAAATAATTGATAATACAAAAAAAATAAATGAATTTGATTTAACAATTTTTAATAATGATGATTATAATAAATTTAGTAAATTATGTATTGATATTTATGGTAATAATTCATCAGTAATTAGTAATGGAATAATACAAAACATATCATATAATATTTTAAGTATACCAAATATATTATATAAGGGATCTAGTAAAGTAAGTTCAAGTCTATCAAATTATTTAAATGCAATACAAAATTATTATCAAGAACAATTAACATATGTTAATGATAACACTGATTATCTTTTATTAACAAATAAAAATGAATATAAACAATCATATAACAATATACCTGATTTTAATAATACAATTCAAAATACATTTTTTAGTTGTGATAATTATACATATACAACATTATTTCCAATTAATAATGAAAATATCAGTTCAATTTATTTTAATGATATAGCATTTGATATTTCAAATACATCAATAAATACATATTCATTTAAAAGTAATTTAATGAATGGTATTATAAATTATGATAAAAATGTCAATGTTGAATTAATTGAATTAAATAATGATAATATTAATTTGGATAAATTTAATTTTATTGGTGATATTTATTTAGATTCTAAAACAATAATAAATTTTAATAATATAATCGATACATCAGGATATAATTACATATTATTTGATAATAAAAAAATATATGAAATAAATAATTATCCACCTATTTTGATTAATCAAAATAATAAATTCGGATATTTGTATAATTTAGTTAAAACAAATTTATTTGAAAATTTTATTTTTGTTGGTGAAACATTATATTATTATAAAATACAGGTTATTTTAAATAATCAATCTATTGGAGATTTAGGAAATGTATTATACAATAATAATAAAATTTACTATTTTGAAATTTTTGATTATATAAATAATATTATAGAAATCATATCAACTAATATTTTTGATTTTACACTAAATAGTTTTTTAGTTGGAACAATCAGTCCTAATAATTTAAATGATATTTTGTATTATAATTTTAATAATATTTCTTCATATAATTTTTTATCTATTGATAGTAATAAAATTTTAGAAACATATATTTTTACACATTATACTTCAAATAATATTTTAGGTAATAATTTTCTAATAGATAATTATTATCAACCAATAATAAAAAAAATAAATAATTATACATTTATAAATATTAAAACAAAAAATAATACATCAATTGAATTTTATAATCATACATTAAAAAAAATTCCACCTTTTAAAATAGACATTAATAATTTTATTATATCAACAACTAATCAAGAGACATTTAATAAATATAAAGATACAAGCTATATAAAACTAGATAAATATATACTTAAACCAAATCAATTAGTTAATAATATATTAAATGAAAATAATTATTCGTTATCAATACTACCAAATTTAGACTTAAAATTGATTGAAATAAATGTAACTGGTAATTTAAATATTGTTGGTAATAATATAATTATAAATTTTGATGATACAATAAATCTATATTCTAATTCATATTATTTGATAAATAATAGGTTTATTTATTTAAATAATATAGGTTCTGAAGTTTTAATAAATGAAACTAATACAAAATATTATGTTAGTGGTGACTTTTTAGTAATTTATTTATTGAATGATGATTATATAAATAAAAATTTACCAATGATATCAGAATATAAAAATATAGATTTACAAGATAATTTTTTAGAAAATAAATTATATGGTACTATTAACGTTATAAAAGATAATTATGTAATAAATTCAATAATTGATAAAAGAAATATACTTATTTATGATTATACTAATGTAAATATTGATTTATTGGGTAAAAATGAATATAAAGTTGAACTTGTTTTTAAGAATGATACAAAAAAATTTATTAGACCAATAATATTAAAGAATAATACACAAAATATTAATGTTCCTGTAGCATCATTTAAATTTACATTTGGTACTACAATTTACTATGATTCATTAATAGTATTAGATCATATTCCAGAAATAAACGAAAATTTTTCAACAATTGAATTTTCATTTAATGTACCAATAACAAGTTTAGAATCACTAAATTCATCAATTAATATTTATTCAAATACAACATTTAGCATTAATTCATTAAGTTTTAATAATATAGAAAATTTAAGTTTTAATAATTATTATTTATTTAAATTATTGTTAAATGGGATTTATCCAATATATTTTTGGCTTTATATTTCAAAAAGTAAATTTATATATACAGTAACTAATATATCAGAACCAGTTTATTTAAAAAATATTCAAAATAATATTATCATTAATGTTTTATCAAATATAATATTATTAGGGTCAATACCAAATATAACAACAAAATCAAATGATAAAATAATTTTATCAAATATATTTTTCAATGATTATAATAGAACTATACAATCTCAATATTATATAACAAATTTTTATAAAGATGAAACATATAATATGAAGATTTTAGATTATAACTTTGATAGATCAGTAAAAATTTTGCCAAAATTAAACCTAATTGAAAGAAGATTTATTCAAAGTTTTAATAATAGTTTTATATATTTAGATTCTAATATAATAAAAATAATAAATAGTGCAGTATTTATAATTATTTATAATGATAATAATTATTTTTTAATAAACAATGTTATAACAAATAGCGAAGGATTATATTTAAATATTTATAATCAATCAAACATAAATACAGAAAAAGATATTATAATATATTATTCACTAAATGAAATACATTACAATAAAAATAATATTGTTATATACAAAGATAAACAATTAAATTATAAAATAATCAATTATGAATTTAATGACTTAAAAATGAATGAAATAATTATTATTGATAATAATTTATTTTTAGTTTTAGGTTTAGATACTTATAATAATATTTATGATTTACAATTATTAAGTTTAGATTATAATGAAATTAAAAAAAATATATCTGGTTATTATTCATTAGGAATAATTGATCATTTAGATGAATTTATTATAGATGAAGACAAAGATGAACCTTTAATATATAATATTGATTCAAATAAACTTTTAAAAGGTGATTATTTTTTAAAAAATGGGATGTTATATATTTTAAGTGATAATATTTTACAATCTGATATTTTTTGTTTTAAACATAAGGGAACATATTATGAATTAATTTGTATAAATAATCGATATTATTACTATAATAATTTTAATTTACTGAAAATTTTAGATAATTTATATTTTAATAATAGTTTATATAAAATAAAGTTTATAAAAAATCATGAAATAATATTTTATGATAATCCAAATTTAAATGATGGATTTTATAATTTTTACTATCCTATTCAACCATTTCCTTTATGTAATATTACTATAAATAGCAATGGTTTTATTACTAATAAAAATTTCTTAAATACTGATTTAATTGAAGTTGATTATAATTTTTATTATGTTAATAATCAAGAAATAATAAATTTACCTGATATATATTATAACAAAACATTAATTGTAAGATATTATAGTTTTAATAATAATAAAATTTTTTTTAGCAATGATATATATCCTAAAAATTCAAATATAACAAATGACATTGTTGTAAAAGTTGATTCAACTATAATAAATTCAAAAAGTTTAATATTAAATTTAGATTTTATTATTCAAGACTATTTTTATTATTTACAACCTATAAAAATTAATTCAACCATTAATTATGTAAAAACATTATCATATCGTGATACAACAATATTTCTTGAAGTTATTAATGATATTAAAATACTAGGAAATTGTGTTGTAAAATTTACACCTTTAATTATTTATTTACAAAATACATATTCAATATTAAATGTTCAAAATTATCAATTACCTGTTTATCAAGATACAATAAAAAAATTTAAATATATAATAAATAATTCAAAGTTAACAAATATCATAATAAATAATAATGATATTGTTGATACAAATTTTGTTAATAATTATATTCCAGAAGATGAACATCAACTTGAATTAGAGTCATATCACTTATTATTAGAAATAACAGTGAAAAATGAATTTATTACACACTTTGTTCAAATTATATATCCGAATAAATTAAAATTATATACAAATATTATGTATGAATCATCAACATTTTATTTAGATAAGATATATCCAATTATTATTGATTTTGTTAATTTTAATTATTATTTTACTTCAATAAATTATTTTAAAGTTACAGAAATGTTAGATACAAATAAAAATGAAATATTAATTTGGCATAAATATGATATTACAACATTTGGTTCACCAATTAATGTAAATGATAAATTTAAAATTGAAATAATTAATGGTGCACAATTTATTGGTAAAAATATTTATTTAATAGAAAAAATTAGTGATCCACTAAATGTTGTTTTTGAAAATAATAAATATTATTTAGTAAGTAATAATTATTTAGGTAATAATATAAAAACAATATATTTATATGATCTTAATTATATAAAAACATATGTATTAAATAATACAAAATGGTTATCTGAATATAATAACCATAAAGATACACAAATATTAGATTTATTTAATTTTAATAATAATAATCTATTTACAGAAAAAATAATAATTCCAGTTATTGTTTCTTTAATAAATATAGGTGATTACTATAAATATGAAATAAAATCAACTAATGGTGATATTTTAATTTTAGATTCAAATAATACATATTATATTGATAATTTATATTTGAAAATAGAACAAACTTATGTATATAATAATCAATCACTAATATTTACAAAATCAGAAATATCAAATTTAAATACTCAATTATTTATACTAAATGAAATAAATATAGATAATTTTGATAAAATTAGATTAAGTAAAACAATTCCCGAAATTATAAACAAAATAAAAACCGAAACAAATATAACACCATCAATAATTTTTAATTCAATAAAAACATGGTCATACTGGTCAATTTTATCTTTTTATGAAAATACAAAAATACAAAGTTTATTAAATAAGGGGAAAATAATTTATATACTTAATAATTTTCAAAAAGATACATCTGATATTTATTTTACAAATGATGAATTAGCATATCTTAAAAACTTGTTAATTTATATAAATACAAATATTAGTGAATATAATAAATTACAAATACAAAAAGATATTTTTATTGATTTAATTTATGAATTAAAATTTTGGCTTAATGATTATTCTTTTTGGGATAATGTCAAAGATTCTATAAATTTATTTTTGAAAGATTATAATTATAATAATGTTTATTTTAATGGTAATTGTTTAGTATTTACTGATGAAGATGAAACAGACCCAACTAAAAATTTAAATAGTAATGGTATTAATGCAATAAGCAGAAAATATGTATTAAATAATCAATATATTCTGGAAAATAAATTCACAATATCAAGAGATATGTCATTAATTACAAATGAAGTTTATAATTTTGCAAATAATATTCAAAATAACAGTTATTATGGAATAGAAATTAATAATCTATTTAAATTTTTATCAGATCAAGGAGAAAATTATAAAAAGTTTATTTCTGATGTAAATTTTGTTGATGATAATTATTATTCATATTTTAGTGTTGATAAATTAGTGATAAATAATATTTGGTTAAATTATAAATCACAATTAAAAAAAATTAATCAAGAATTTAACAAGTTATTGGAAATTAAAAATAATACATTTATAAGTTATACAAATAATAATAATTTAAATAAATATTATGTTTTTAATGATGACTTTACAATGAAAATAACTTCAGACTTACCAACAAATGAATTTTTTTTATATAAAACAAATTATTATACAAATAACTTATACTTAATAAATGAACCTAATTATATCATAAAATCAAATAATATTTTTCCTTATTATATTTCATATTCTGATGATATCATTTTACCAGATGTAATTTATAATATTAACTTTATTAATGATTCAGTTACACAAATACTAAATTATGATTCTTACTCATCTGAAATTGATTTTTATTTATTAAATAATTATAACCCAAATATTAACTTTACATTAATTGGTTTAACAACATATTTAGTAACAAGTAATTTATTAGGAAAAGTTTACGAAGTAACATTACAATCTAGTAATATATTATTTTCAAATGTATTTAATGTTAATTATAAAAATAATAATGTTAAGATGTATTTATCAAAAACAAATAAAATAAATATAATTTCACCAGTCATTGTAAATTCAAATAATATTGTAGAAATTTCTTATATAATTGGTATAAAAGAACAAACACAAACAAATATAATTTTTTATAATAATAATTTTAGTTTTATTCCAGATATTACATATGTAAGATATGAATCACAATTAATACCATTATATTATGATGCAACAGGATATTATTTAGGGAAAAATATAATGATAACATATGAAAGTATTGAAATAGTTAATCTGATTAATATATTAACAGTAATAGATACAAACAAATATACTTATGAATTAATACTAAGCAAACCATTTACATATTATAATGAATATATTAATGATCCAGATGGTTTATTACCAGCTAATTTTAAATTAAATAATAAATTATATCCATTAGAAATTCAAATTAATAACAATTATAATTTTTATGTATCAATAAATGTTCAATATACAATTGATAATATAACACATTATATTAATATTGGTGAAACAATACCTAATCAAATTTTAAGTATAACAAAAAAAAATATTTTTTTATATGAAACAAATATTAATATTAATGTAATAGAAAATTCTCATATTTATTTATATGATGATATAAATCAATACTTAGGTAATACAGATAATTTAGATTTAACATTATTAAAATTTACATTAGATATTAATTTTACAAATACTGAATTAAAAAATAAAAATTTACGGAATGACAATATTTGGTTAATTAGTGAGTATTCATATAATCCAAATACAAAAATACTTGTTTTTGATTATCCTTATTTACTTGATTTTAAAAATAATATTAATTATCAATATTTTATTGATAGTAATTTGATAAATACATTAACAATACAAATAGGAAATTCAAAAATCACAATAGAATTAACATTTGATTTAAACTATGATATATCTTTTAATTTTATACAAAAACAATTTATTAATACAAATATTTATAAAAAGGATATAAATGAATTATATGAAATAAAATTATTAGATGAGTATGATTTATCACATTATAATAAATTTTATTTGCAAAGTTATAATAAATATGGTGAATCAGTAGGTAAATATTTATATAAAATAGAGTTGGAAAAAGAAATTGATATCAACGATTTATTAAATGATTTATTATTAGTTGATACAAATGAATATAGTGTAAAACTATTTTATTACATTGATAATAAAGAAATAATTATAGGATGTGATATATTATTAGATTTAGTAACTAACTATTTTTTAATCTTAAAAAAAAATATAATTGTAAGAATTATAAATATTTTATTTGAACAAGAAAATTTACAAAATTTAATATTTTATACTCAACCCGATACAAAAACAATAAATTTATTTTGTAATGAAAATGTCAATGAATACAATTTTACCAATCAAATACTATATGCAAGATATTATATTTCTGGATTAAATGATGGAATTAAATTAGTTAATGTAATTGATAATAGAAATATAGTAAGATCAAATTTGATGAAAATTACATTAGAAAAACAAATAATTAAAAATACAAAAATAATAAAACCTCAATTAAAATTGCCAAGTTATTGGATAAAAAAAACTGATTTTTGTATAAATGATCAAATAATTGAAACACTTAATAGTGATACAATGAATATAACATATAATTTATATATGACAGCTGAAAAGAAAAAACAAACGGAAAAAATTGTTAAAATAAAAGAAACATCAGAATATTGGATGGGTATACTACCTTTAGATTTTTTTTTTACTCATTCATCAACTTTATCATTACCATTATTATCTTTACCATATGTTGATTTATTATTAAAATATCAAATAGAAAATTTAAATAATATTATATTAAACGATATGACTAATTGTACTTTATCAACAATACCTCAAATCAAAGTAGAACTAAATATTGATTCAATTATTCTTGATACAACAGAAAGAGAATTATTTGGTTCAACACAACACGAATATTTAATTGAAAGATATAAAATTTATCCAGTTAACTTAGTATTTAATACTAATCAGTTAGTATCAATTAAATTATTTAATCTTGTTAAAGATATTATCTTTATTACACAACCAATTTATCATTTAAATGATACATCATATAAAAAAGTAAATTATGTTAAAGATTATTATAATAATGATTATTATATAACTAGTACTTTATATGATAAATGGAAAGTAACAAGAGTTTTTACTGATGAAATTCCAACAACTTATATTGATAGTTTTTTAATAATAGAAGCAATAGATAATGAAATAATTATAGGAACTTCAACTAGAATAACAAATATACAGTTAAATGATTATTTAAATAAATTTGAACTTAGATTTGAATTATATTTGATGGATAAATATTTAAAAAATAATGAATTAAATACACAATTATACAGACTTACACTATATTTTAATAAATTATATAAAAATCAAAAAGTTAGTACAGATATAAGTCCTATAATAGAAATGAAACTTAAAAATAATGGAGATGATTTCTTTTCAAAAAAACATTATAATTATTTTAATTCAGTTATACCATATGATAAATTTAAATCTTCACCAAACATTGGATACTATGCATATTCATTTTCATTAAATCCAACAGAATTACAACATAGTGGTCATTTAAATTTTAACTTTTTAGATAATGTACAAGTTGAAATTGATAGTAATGATTTAGTTTTATCAGAACCCTATAATTTAAAAGTAATTGTAAAAGAATATCAAATTATTAGAATTATGAGTGGTATAGGATCACTTGCATGGTTAAATTAAAAAAAAATATAGTTTATATTATATATGAATATTTGTAAATATGATATATATTTTATAATTTTTACAATTTTAATGTTATATGTATTATATAAAATTGAATTTTGTAATAAAGAAAAATTTCAATCAACAACATCTGGTTATCAAGCGGATGTTGAAGCCATAAGAAATTTATCTAGTATTGCTACTCAGTTAACATCTAATAATACATTAACAATGCCAGGTGCACTTAATGTTACTAACAGTTTATCGGCAAATGATAATATAAGCGTAAAAAATAAAACAAATGAAGGTGGACGTATACGTATATTAAATTCACTAAAAGATGGTAAAAAAGACCAAACAAATGATTGGTCTATATGGAATATGACTGGTGGATATGGTAATAAATTATCTTTTTGGAGATATAATGGTGATGGTACTAATGCAGGTTCACTGATGGATTTAAATGATAACGGTACTGTTACAATTAGTGGTAATTTATTAATACCAGGAAATAATGTTATTGATTTAGGTGCAAGTGATGCAACAAGAGAAGTAAATGCAGGTAAAATTGGTTATAATATTTGGGACGATTCATTAAATATTGTTGGGAAAGGCAAACCTGGTGAAGCAAGAAGAACCACATTATGGGAAAATCTAAAATTAACAGGAAGTTTAACAGTAAATAATGGGTTAGGCATGATGTTTTTTGGAATGGATATGGGTGATTCTCAAGATATTCAAGTTAAATATGGTACACAAATATTTAATGCTTCGCAATGGGTATGTATGGTGGTAGGAATAAATGTTGATTGGAATAATTCAAGTCCTGGTAATATGAGATGTTATACAAGAGTTGTTGGTAGTTATTGGAATATTAGAGTAGAAATAGAAGGTCCTATTGATAATTGGAGAGTACCAATATTAGCAATACCAATTGGTTATTTTCAACTTATGGATACAAGTCTTGTTAATAATGGTGATAGATGGTAATAAATATTATAAGAAATAACCTAACCCACCTAAACCATCAGCTATTCTAAATAAATTATATTGTATACCATATCCTACAACAGAAACTGGATTTTGATAATTAATTTTATTATTAAAAGTAATTTGTAAATATGTATCATCAAGTTGTGAAAAGTTACATGTTCCTGAAGGTTGGTAATCTAATGAATTTAATGAAAATGAAAACATATAAATTCCATTTTGCGGTGTTGTAAAGTTATTAATATAATTTTGAAGTAAAGAATAATGTTCCCAACTACTTAATTCAGATCTTTGAATAGAGTTTAAAATAATTTGTACATTTTTAATTATGGATGTTTCATCTGTTGTAACTGGAAATAAAGTATAATTAAAAGCATCATTTAATGTTATATTTGATTGTAAACAACATCTCCAAAAAATAATTTTATTTGGATTTATAAAAGGAATTTTATATGAGATGTTTGTACTGTAGTAAATTTGCTCAGGAATATTTTGTACAACTGGTATTAAATATTGTTGTGTTTTATTAATAAAATTAAATCTTTCTTCATTATCTAAATAAACATAATTAACTAATAAATATGCTGTTAATAAAGATGGAATATTATATTGAAAATACGATTCATCATTAATTATTGTTGTATTAGGAGAAATATTACATTCAAATGATGTATTACTACCTAATAAAGGATAATTAATAGTATTACTTGTAGGAACAATAAAATCTCCTTTAATTTTATTATAAAATAAATATTGGTTATTAACATCATAATAAATAAATTGACCTATATTTTGATTGTTATTAACTGTTTGATAAAATAATTCATCTTTTTTAAATAGACAAAATGGTTCTACTAATTTTAAATAATTTGTTGGACTTTCTTTATAACATCTATCAAAATCATTAAATTCTACATGAATTTTAATATCATTATGAAGCATTGAAACAAGAGGTAATGATAAACCTGAATCTTGACAAAACCAAAAATTAAGTGGTATAGTTAAACTTACAGATGGTTTTCCATTTGAATAAGATGTTAATACATCAATGTTACCAATCATTGAGTTAAAGGATTTCTTTTTTGATAATGGAACAACTAATTCATACCATATATTAAGCCAATCACCAAAATTTCTTTCAACAAGTATTCCGCTAATTTCAAAATCAATATATTTTATTAGTGAAAGACCAATTTTTTTATTCCATGCAAATTTTTTAATTCCTTGTGGTAAAATACTATGATTACTAGTTATAATATCTGGTAATTGAACAAATAAATATGATTGTCCAAGTAAGTCTGCATTTTTTGATATATTAACAGTAACACGTCTGCTAAAATCAGGTATAGTTTTGAAATATTGTGCAACTGTTTCAATAGAAAAATTACTATATCTTTTATATGCAATTCTAAAATATGTAATTTCAGGTTGTGCTGATATGTAAATATTTTCTTTGCCAACTGAAACTAAAAGTAACAATCCAGCTCCCATATTATATATTACTAATAAAATGCTTTTATAAGAATTTATAATTAAAATAATTATTTTAATTATAAATAAATATTGGTTTAATTGTGGTGAGTGAAAGGTGCAGAAGTTGGAACACCAGTTGAAGATTTAGATGGACCAGATTTGTTAACAGCTTCTTGTACAACATCAGCAAGAGTTTGTAAAGCTTGAACAATGGTTTCTTGTTTTTTACTGGTTTTGGTTAGTTGGTGTTCATGAGCTTTAACAATTTCATTAAGGGTTTCTAAGTTTAATACTTTGTTTGGATCATTGTAAGCAAAAGCATCCATTAATTCAACATATTTGTTCATGATTTTAATTGTTTGCCAAAGTTTATTTTCAGTAGTTTTAAAACTAGAAAATAGTGCTTTTAATTCAAGATCATTTGAAGAATCAATTTCTTTACCATGAGCTTTAAGCATATTTTTAAGTAAGTTATATTGATTTTCTAATTCAACAGCAGTAAATTTATAATCTTCTTGAATATTATCTGCACCACCACTCATTACAAAACCAGGATTAACAGCAACAATAACTTTTGGTTGTAATGTAGCAGTAGCAGTTAAACCATATTTCATAGTATCACTTAATCTTGACATTGAAGAAACAATATTACTTCCTGAAGGTAATTTTGGTTTAAGTCCATATGAAGATAATAGTTGACCATTAAATTTAGAAGGATTGTATGGTTGGGTTTCTTCAGATTCAGCAATCTTTTCATTTAGAATATGTGGACTTCCATTGATTTTTTCAACTAGTAAGTTAAGATATAATGTTAAGTTAGTATTACTTTCTATTTGTGCATATTCTGTTAAAGCACTACTCATATCTTTTCTTAATCTTTCTAACCATGTAGTAACAGATTCAACTTTATTTAAAGATTTTTTAGCAACAGAATCAACAACATTAACTTGTTTGAAACCAAATTTTTCTAAAGTAGTTAAAGCCATTGCAGGTAACATTTGTTTTACTTCTTCTTTAATACTATTTTCATTATCACCCCAAAATGATGGATCAGCCATATAATTTCTGCATGTAGTTGGATCGGAACCATTAATGCAGTCTAATAAATAATAAGAACATGCATCTGGTTTATCTTTAGCAACATGAAATCCAGCACAGTTATCTTTTTTTTTACTTTCTTCCCAGAATTTAGCAGATCCTCTAGTTACTTCAACTAGGTTTCCAGCATCATCTTTAGTGTATAATTTAGAAGGATCTTTTGAATCTCTAAAGTATGTATCAGTATTTGAAGGTGCATCAAAACTAGCTAAAAAGGTAGATGTACTAGCAACAGGGGTAGCTTCATTTTTTGTATCTTCTAACATACCTTGAGCAGTAGCTTTATCAATTTTATAGCTAAATATAGTTTGTCCTCTATATGGGATGAGATCTGGATCAGCAGAATTTACTTTAAACCCTTCTTTATGTTTGTCTAATTCAGTCTTTATAAGATCTTTATTAAAACCATTAAATTTTTTACCATCATCTTCTGAACCAACTAATTTAGCAATTTTACTAATATTTTTAACCTTATAATATTTATTTAATATTATATTTTGTTCATTAATTTTATCTGGGTCTATTCTACGACTATTTATAGCGTCTTCTAAATCTAAAACAAAAGCTTGTAATTCAGGATCAATATCATTTTCATCAACACCACCTTTTGTTGCCCAAGTTGAACCATTACCATGTAATGTAAGTCTATGAACTGATCTATTGCGAACAGTTCTTAAAAGAATATGTAAGAATAATCTTGGTCTTTTATCATTATTTTTAAGCCCAAATAAAGAGGCTAATTCATCATACATTATGTTAATTTTTGACATTTTATTATATATTATTTTAGAAAAAAAATTCTTATATATTTTTATAAATTATTTTCTAATTAAAATCAATGGATAATAGTTTATTTATTAAAAATATTTTAATACTAATTTTTTGTGTAATTTTAATTCATATATTTCTAAATGATTTTTTAAATAGTAAAAAATGTGATAAAGAAGAATTTCAATATGTTGTTAAAAATAATGATAATTTAAAAGAAAATATTGTATTAAGTTGCAATAACAAAAAAAAAAATAATAAAACTATAGTTTATTTTTTTTATGCTGATTGGTGTGGGCATTGTAAACATTTCAAACCTATCTTTAATCAATTTAAAAAAAAAATATTTAATAATAAAAAAGTAAGAGTTATAGAAGTTAATGCTGATGATAAAAACCCAAATATTCAAGAATTATATAAAAAATATGATATTGATGGGTTTCCAACTACAATAATTGAAAAAAATAATAACTTTAAAAAATTAGTTGGTAAACAAGATATTGAAACATTATTTAATGAAGTTAGAAATGTAGAAAATTTTGATGATATAGATTTTAATACTGATAATCCAGATATTTATAATAAAAATAATGAGGTATTTAAAAATAAAAATAATAATAATGATACAATTGTTTATAACTTTAATACTACATGGTGCGGTCATTCTAAACAATTTCAACCTATATGGGATAAATTTTCTGATTTAATAAAATCATATGAAAATGTAAAAGCAGTTGATGTAAAATGTGATTTAGATGAAAATATAGATTTTTGTAATCAATTTAAAGTAACAAGTGTACCAACTATAATTATTGCTAGAAATAATGAATTAACACCTTATGAAGGTTCTAGAAATGTTGAAGGTTTATTAAATGCATTAAAAATAAATGTAAATAATAATGAATTAGATAATCAAGTAAAAATAAATAATAATGAAGATGAATTAGAAAATAAATTTATGCTTTTAGAAAATAACAATATAAAAACAAAAGTATATAACTTTAATACAGAATGGTGTAAATATTCAAGAGATTTTCAACCAGAATGGAATGGTTTTGTAAATTCTTTAAAGACATCAGATGGAATAAAAGCTATCGATGTAAAATGTGATAATGAAGAAAATAAAGAATTATGTAAAAAATATGATATACCAGGATATCCAAGTATTGTCATAGAAACAGATAATAAAACAGAAATATATAATGGTGCAAGAAATGCTCTTGCTATCAGAAAATATTTAAATTTGTAATTGATCCAGATAGTAAAAAATTGAAAAAAAAATAGTAATCAATATATAAAGTAATTATATGTTATTATTTACTATTTTTTCAACAATAATATTATCATCACTGTCTATTTTTTGGACAGTTATAATAATACCGTTTATTTTTTTTGGATATTCATTTTATAATATAAATGATCCAAATGTTATTACATGTATTTCAAAAAATATAAAACATTCAACTATAAGAGATGAAGATAATGAACCATATGGACTATTTATAGGACGTTATTATATTGGTTATAAATCACAAAGAATAAATAAAGATACACCTTGTTTATTATATTGTTTAGCAACACAACAAACATTTAAAGAATTAACGAAAAAACAATATATTGGTTCAGAAGAAAATAAAAATATTTATATTTCCTTGATAACATTAAAAGGGAATTATTATCACAGATATTCAAAAAAAAGAGATCTTGAATGTTCAAATTATATTCCAAATAAAAATCAAGAACAAGTAATTGATGAAACTATAAATTATTATAATCAAAATCATGTATGTGTTACTATGATATATGGTCTTCCTGGAACAGGAAAATCTCTAACAGCATTATTAATTGCAAAAAAATTAAAAGGTTCTTATTGTAAAACTTATGATCCAACAATTGCAGGTGATAGTTTAGAGAATATTTATGATAGAGCTCAAATAAATAAAAATAATCCATTAATTTTATTAATTGATGAATTTGATGTTATATTAGATAAAATACATAATAATAAAATAACTATGCACGCAGATATGCCCACTGAAGTATATAATAAAACAACATGGAATACATTATTGGATGACATAAATATTAAACTTTATCCATATGTTATTATAATTTTAACATCAAATTTATCAAAAGATGAAATTGATTTAAAATATGATCCATCGTATATAAGAAATAAAAGAGTTAATATATATCATAATTTATTATAAAAATTGCCAAGAGTATAAACATTTAAGAAATAATTAACAATAAAAACTAGGTATTTCTTTTTTTACTTCAGAATTATCCTTATATAATTCAAATCCATTGTTTAAATCTTCTAATGTTATTTTTTTTAATAAATCAGGTTTACCAAAAACTCTTTTGCTATGTACAATTTTAGTTTTTAGTAATAATATTTCCATATCTCTTCCATAATTTGTAAAATAAGACATTTTAGTTTTAAACCATTCTTCATTAATTTTATTGTCTTCATCTACTTTCCATCCAATATCATTTATTTTTTTAATAAAAATATACATTAATTCTTTATAAGAGTAAGAATCAATCTCAAATCTCCACACAAATCTAGAATCTAGACCCTTATTTTTACTAAAAAAATATTTATTTAATTCATTTTCATAACCTGCTATAATTACCATTAATTCATCCTTATATTCACTCAATTCATGACATAATGTATCTAAACATTCTTTTGAATAATTATCAGAATTTTCACCACCAAGTGAATAAGCTTCATCAATAAACAATACACCACCTAATGCTTGTTGTATAACTTTTTTTGTTTTAATTGCAGTTTGACCTAAATATCCAGCAATTAAATCACCTCTTGAAACTGTATGAAAATAATTATTTTTTAGTATTCCAATTTTTGAATAAATATTTCCTAAAATTTTAGCAATCAATGTTTTTCCTGTACCCGGGGGACCATAAATAACTGTGTGTTTAAAATCACTATCTTTTTTATTTTCTGTTTTGTGTAATTCTTGAATAAAATATATCAACTGATCAAATATTGAATTTTTAATTTTGTCTAATCCAATTAATTCATTTAATTCTATTAAATCATTTTTAATATTATGTAATCCTTCTAAATTGATATTATAAGTATAATTATTATCATAATCATTTTTATTTATTATATCAATAAGATCTTTAATATTTTTTGCATTTACATCAACTTCTTTATATATTTTAGGTTTTTTTGTTTTTAAATATTTGTGAAGCCGACTTTCCTTAAAATCAATGTCATTATTATCAAAATCCATATTAAAGGTATTGTATAAATTATTGTTTATATAATTTGTATTTATTTCAAACATTTTATCATTAGAAAAAATTTCTTGTTGGTGGAAATATAATGATTGATTATAATGAAACATAAATAAATCAAAATGTAAAAGTTTATTATTATAATTAAATATTGCATTATTATAATGAAAATCATATTCTTTTTTTATATTTAGCATTAAATTATAACAATTAAATTATAATTGTTTATATAATTTTTCACTTATATATTTGATTTCATTATAAAATTCAAGATCATTAAATTTATTTCTATCAATATTATAAAATCCATTTAGAGCACCAAACCATGCACCTGCAATTGCTCCTATAGAATCTGAGTCACCCATACTTAAACATGTAAAATATATTAAAGATTCCCAGCTATAAACAGGATTATTTAAATCAACTGAATAATTTGGCATAGGAACAATAGATAATAATAAAGATTCATATGCATATATAATAACATCTAATCCAGATGTTCCTATTGCTTTAAAATCAACAAAACCATTATTAACAAGTTTTTGTAATTTTTCATTATAAGGTAATAGTTCAATAGTTTTAAATTCTGATCTTATAATAGAATCTTTTTTCCTAAAAGTAATAATATCATTTAATCTTTCTTCCTTATATTTATATAAATAATAAAAATATTTTTTAATATCATTATCAATAGTATTTTTAAAATCTGTTGTATGTATATAATTTATGATTTTATTATTTTCATGAATTTCTAACAGTTTATCTAACCATATCCATGGTGGAATATTATTAATAGCAAAAGAAGTAAATAATGCAGAAATGACTCCACCTAAAAATCCTGTATAATAATTATGTGTAACTCTACTTGCAATTATTGATTCTTCTATAATTTTATCAATATTATTGGACCATTTAATTCCTATAGTAGCTGTTCTAATAGCTGCACCATTACCTCCCATTTCTTCATCATATTTTAAATATTTTATATATGATTCTTCTTTTTTTTTTTTAAATTTATAATCTAATAAAGATAATGATTTATCAGTTTGTATACCAATACCTCTTTTTGGTGTAATATTAGGATACCAATTTAAATAGTTTTTAATATAATTAATTTCACCTCCATCATCTATAATAGCTTGTGTAGTAGCTAAAAGTAATAAAGTATCATCACTTGCAATTAAGTTTTTAATAGGAAAATAATTAAATCCACCTAAAATAAAAAAATCATTTAAAAGTCTATTACTAACCATTGCTGAATCTTTATGATCATTTACAATAGCATTAAATTTAAACTCATATTGACCATTTTTAAATCCAACAGTGTCTAAATATGATGATAAAAATAAACATGCTTCTATTTTTTCTTTTAATAATATATTAGTTTCATCATTATTTTTATTTTTTTTATCCATTTCATTATGTATGTTTTTATCCATTATATTATGTATGTTTTTATCCATTATATTATGTATGTTTTTATCCATTATATTATGTGTGTTTTTTTCGTTTAAAATAAAATTTAATTTATTAATTATGAATAATGACAGAAATTACAATAAATTTTGAAACCTTAAAGTTTAATCTTTATGAAATACTAAATGTTTCAAAAGATGCATCTGAAAGTAAAATTAAAAAAGCATTTAGAAATCTTATACTAAATTTTCATCCTGATAAAAATAATGATGCAGAAGAAGATATTTATCAACATATAATAATTGCGAATCAAGTATTATCAAATAAAGAAAGTAGAAAGAAATATGATAGTTTTTTAAATATTGTTGATAAAACACATGATGATTTAAAAAAAAATTTCAATAAAAACAATAATGAACCAAAATTATCTCAAGAAGAAGCTCAAAAAAAATTTGAAAATAAAATAAATGAATTAACAAAAAAACATGGTCAAGATTTTATTGAAACTAATACAAAAGATAATTATGAAAAAATGCTTAAAGCGAGAGAATTAGCTTTAGAAATACCAAAGGAAGAAATTAAAGACATAGAAGATTTCAATAGTAAATTTCAAAATAAGGTATTAAATAAAAATTTTGGTGATCAAATAATACCAGTAACTGAAAATATGGGGTTATCAACACTTAATGTTAATGATAATTATACACATCTAGATGTAGCTTTTGATAATTTATATATTGATGGAGGCGGTGTTTCAACATCTAAGTATACTAGTTTAGATGCTGCATTTAAAATTCAATCTGTTGATTTAAATAATAGAAATAATATAAGTATTGAAGAAGCAATGAATAATTATAAGAAAGAAACAGAAAGATTAACTGATCCAAAATTAAAATTTAATAATGAGGAAAGATTTGATTCATGGTAATAAAGATTTTATTCATGGTAATAAAGATTTTATTCATGGTAATAAAGATTTTATTCATGGTAATAAAGATTTTATTCATGGTAATATAATTATATTAACTACGTAGTTTATATAATTATAAAGTAAGTTTCAAAAAAATCAAAAATATTCTAATAATTAATAATGTCAATAAAATATAAATTTGATGAATATATTGTTGCTTATGGTCATGATTATTTAATTGAAATACCTATAACTAAAGATACCAATTCAAAATTTAGTTTAGATAAATATAATGATATTTTTAATATTAATAAAGATGACGGTAGTATATATATTGGATCAAAAATAGATATAGGAGTGTATGATGTTACAGTAATTAAACAAAATGATCAAACTATACTTAAAATTATTATTAAACCAAATATTACATATAAAATTACATCATTTTATAATAATGGTAAATACAACAATTTTTTACCTATAACAAATCCACAAAAATTAATTGGTGAATATAAATTTGAAGAAAATTATGAAAATATTAATATTGATAATGAAACAGGTGAAATAAGTTTTACTGATGATATTATAGCAGGTACATATAATTTAATTATAAATTCTAAAATTAAAAATATTGAACAAACATGTATAACAACATTTAATATATATCCTATTATTAAATATGAAAAAGAAAATTATTTATGTGAAAAAATAAGTTATTTTAAATCAGATATTCCCTATGTTAAACCTGATGGCGGTACATTTAAATTTAATAATGATTATACAGGTATAAATATTGATAATATAACAGGTCAAATATCAATTAACAAACCAAAAAGTGGTAGTTATAATTTAATTGTTGTTTATAAATACAATAATATATCAATAAATACTAATATATTATTGAATATAAAACCTGATATAATTTATGAAAAAGTAAGTGTTGATTATAATAATTTAATCCAATTATCAGAACCAAAAAATTCAGATTTGGGAGGTGTATATAAATTAGAAAAAAATAGTTTAAATCAAAATTTATCAATTAATACTTCAAATGGAAAAATTGAAATCAAAAATCCAATAATATCAGGTTTATATTTTGTAAAAGTATTTTATACATATAATAATTATACTTCAGAAGTTATATCAGAAATATGTATAATTCCAAATATTGGTTATGTTAATAATAAAATTGAAATTATTTTTGGTTCAAAATACCAAACTGAAAAACCTTATTCAAATGAAGAAATAACTGGAACATTTTGTTTAACTAAATATTATGAAAATATACATATCAATCCAAAAAATGGTATTATATATATAAATGAATTTTTAGACTGTAATGACTATTGTATTGATATTAATTATAATAAAAATGATGTAAATAAAATAATTCAATTTTATATTAAAGTAAAGCCATATATTAATATTAAAAATAATAAAAAACAAGAAATAAATTATTATGAAAAATTAGATAATATTATTATTGAAACAAACCCAAATGGTGGAATAATAACAAATGATTTAGATTTATCAATAGAAAATAATTTTGTAAATTTATGTAATTTTAGTAAAAAAATAGATAATTATGAATTAAAAATAAAATATGTTTATAATAACATATCAAATTATGTTATATATAAGTTTTGTATTTTACCATATATAATTTATAATACAAATAATGTAAATATATTATTTAAAGAAAATTACATATCTGATCCACCAACTATATATCCTTTTGATGGTATTTTTAGTTTAGAAACAAAAATAAATAATATTTTAATTGATGAAAAAACAGGAATTATAAGTATTAAAAGTGGATTAAGTATTGGAAATTATGATTTGATAATAAATTATAATTACAATAATATAAAAAATACAACAACTTATAATATCAAAGTAAAACCATTATTTAATATTGAAAATTGTGAATTTATTTATGAATATAATCCTTATTCTAATACAGAATATCATTATTTAGAACCATTAGATGTTTATCCAAAAGGAGGTATATATACTAGTGATATTTTTGTTATAAATAAAAATGGTGTTATATCAATCCCAAGTAATTTAGATATGGGTAATTATAATATTAACATTAAATATTCATATTTAGATATAGATACAGAATTTACATGTTATTTAAAGGTTATACCTTATAAATTAAATTGTTTATTTAAACAATACGAAAAAATTTATGATGGAACAACAGATATTTTGTTAAAATATGTGATAAATAATAATATTAAATTAAATTTAAAATATGAATCAAATTTTGACAATAAAAATGTAGGATTTGGTAAACAAATTTATATTAAAAACATTGAAGTATTAAATAATAGAAATATAATTCATGATGATATAACAATAATAGGAGTTATTAAAAGTAGAAAATTAAACATAGATTTTAAAGGAATAGAAAAAATATATAATGGTATGAATGATGCACAAGTAAAATATACAATAGAAAATATAATTGATAAGGATGAAATATTTATTGAATTATATAATTGTTATTTTGAAAATATAAATGTAGGAAAACAAAAAATAATTGTAAATAAAATTGTTTTAGGTGGTATTGATAGTAAAAATTATTATACAGAAAATATTTATGAAACATTTGCTATAATAAAACCAAAAGAAGTTTATATTAGTTTTATTAGTCCAATAGTTACATATGGAGAAAATAAAAAACTTAATTTAACAATTGATCAAATTGAAGGACTTATTGAAAATGAAAAAGTAATTATAGATTATTATGATGCATATTTTGAAAATTCTAATATTGGAGAAAACATACCAATTATTATAAAAAATATAGTTCCTTTTAAAAATAATAATTATATTTTACTTTCTAAACCACTTTTTGGTAATATTATTAAAAAAGAGATTACTCTTAATGCTAATTCAATAAATAAATATTATGATGGTACAAACATTGCTCAAATTTCTTTCAATGATTTAAACATAAAAATAATAAATTATAATGCTCATTATGAAAATAAAAATGTTGGTAATAAAAAAAAAATATATGTTACGAATATTATTTCTGATAATGATAATTATATTTTAAAAGATTTTATTATTTATGGTTCAATATTACCTTTAGAATTAAGTGTTAGATTTTTTGGCGAGAATAAAATATATGATGAAACAGATACAATTAACGGTAAATATGAATTTATAAATAAAGTCGAAGATGATGAAATTGAAATAAAAACAAAAATATCATTTAAAAATTCTAATGTAGAAAATAATAAAGATATTATTTATTCAATACCACACCTTATAGGAAAAGATTCATCAAATTATAAAATTAATAAATTAATTTTAAATAAACCACATATTTTAAAAAAAAAAATTAATATTGATTTTATTGGAATAGATAAAACATATGATAATACTACAACTGCATATGTTAAATTAAAATCAATTGATAAAAATATAAAGATAAAAAGTTATAATGCTTTATTTGAAAATAAAGATGCGGGAGAAAATAAAAAAATAATAATTAGTGATATTCAAATTATTAATGATAATTATTATTGTGAAACTACATATGCATATGCAAATATTGGAAAAAAACTATTAACACTTGTTGTTGAACCACAAAATAAAGAATATGATGGAACAAATAGTGCAAATATTAAAATAATTAATATTGTTGGAATATGTTTTAATGACAATATTTATATCTCAAATTATATTGCAGAATATAAAGATATTTATGTTGGAGTAAATAAAATTATTAATATTTCTAATATTGAATATGGAGGAATATCAAAAGATAATTATTATTGTAAAGACTTTACAATACTATCATCAATAACAAAAAAAAAATTATTATTTGATGTTTTAAACAATGAAAAATTTTTTGATGGAAATACAAATATCAATATAATATTAAAACCAATAAATATTATAGAAAATGATATTGTTAATATAAAATCTTTTTTAGCAAATTTTAATAATATAGATGTTGGTGATAATAAAGATATATATGTAAAAAATATTTTATTAGAGGGTAGTGAATCTGTTAATAATTATTTAGTTAATGATTTTATATGTCAAGGAAATATATTACCTAGTTATATTGATTTAAAATTTATGGCAAAAGATAAAATCTTTGATTATACAAATAAAGCTATTATTAATTTAATAGGTAATTATAATATTACATATGAATCTGAATATGAAGATTTTAATGTAGGTAATAATAAAAAAATTATTGTTAAAATAATAAGTGGACATATTCCAAATTATATTTTAAATAATACATATTATACATATGGATCTATATTACCAATTGAAATAACAATAATACCAATTATTAAAAATAAAATTTATGATAATACGACAAATCATATTATTACCTTTGATTTAAGTAATAATCAAGTTATAGATTATTGTGCAGAATTTGATAATCCAAATGTTGGTACAAATAAAAAATTGTTTATTAAAAATATAAAACTTAAAAATCAAAATTATTATTGTAAAGATTTTTGTGTTTTAGGAACAATTATTCCAACAAATATTAATCTTGATATTATAGTAAATAAAAAAATTTTTGATAGTACAACAAAAGCAACAATTACTAAAACACATAATATTGTAAGTTATGATGCTGAATTTGTTTCACCAAATGTCGGTATACATGATGTGAATATTAAAAATATAATAACTAATAATAAAAATATTATCATCAATGATTGTGTAATTAAATCTGAAATATTACCAAAAATTATTCCAATTAATATTATTATAAATGAAAAAGAATATGATGGCAATAAGAAAGCTACAATAAAAAAATATGATTCAAAATATGATGTTAAAATTATAAATTATGATGCTGAATTTGATAATGAAATAATAGAAAAAAATAAAAATATTTATGTTAGAAATTTACAATTAGATGATAAAAACTATGCTTGTGATAACTTAGTTTTAATTTCAAGTATTATTAAAAAAGATCTTAACATTATTTTTAAAGATACAACAAAAATTTATGATGGAACAACAAATACTACATTAGAAATTTTAAAATTAGATGGTATAGTAAATAATGAAAATGTAAAAATAAATAAATATAATTCACAATATTTAAATAAATATCCGGGAGAAGTTATACTTTTTATAAATAATATTTTATTAGAAGGTACATACTTAGATAATTATAATATTGAAAATATGAAAATTAAAACATTTATTTTTAGAAGAAAACTAAAATACATTATTCGTGTAAGTGATAAAAAATATGATGGTAATAATTATGCATTTGTAAATATAGTTTTAAATAATATAATAAATGATGAAGATGTATATATTGAAAATTTTATTGCAACATATAAAGATGAAAATATTGGTAATGACAAAGAAATTACAATAAAGAACATAATATTAGGCGGTAAAGATAAATGTAATTATGAAATTGAAAAAGAAATTATTTTATTAGGTAATATAATATGACAGAACCTTCCGAAATATTATCTAAATTAATTAAAAACCAAAAAAATGATATTCCATTAGATAAAAAACTAACTTTTACAGATTTAATAAGAATAAGTAATAATTTACCATCAGATATATTTTCTGATAATTGTTGTATATGGTTAGGTTATATAACTAATTTAAAATCAAAAAAAAATAACTGCTATGTTAGTTTTTTTTATAAAAATAAAAAAGTATCATTACATAGATTATTATTTTCAAATTATATAGGTAATATTAATGATAATGAATATATTAAATATACCTGCAATAATAAAGGAACATGTTGTACATTAAATCATATGAAAAAAGTTTTTCATGATGATACTGATGAAACAAAAAAAGATTCAGAAATAAAAGAAATAGAGAAAAAAAATATAAATATTCGTGTAAGTTTTTAATTTATATATATAAATAATATGTATAAATCAAAATCGTACTATTCAAATAAAAACTTAATTACAAATCAAAGAAGTACAAATCAAGATGATAAACAAATTATAAATTCTTTTAATAGAATTCTAGAAACAATAATTAATAAAGATCAGGGAAATTTTAATAAAGAAATTATGTTATTAAATAAAAGTCATAATAAAAACCAAAAGTTTATACCTATATTAAAAATTTTTGATATTATAAAAACCAATTTTTGTGATATGTCAATTGAAATAAATACAAATAATAATACCGATTTAAAATTAGAATATTTACAATATCTGATTTTATATGATATAAATGAAACTAATGGTGAATTTTTAGAGGATAAATTAAATTTAGCTCGTGAAATATTAAAAAATAATAACTATAAATTAAAATATTAGTCTAGATAGATAAATATGTTAAAATATTATGTTTAAATAAATATTTATTATAATTAATAATATAATGGAAAATATTTTAATTAATATTGATTCAAGATATAGAGATAAGAAAAAATATTTAAATCCTGGATTTTTTACTTATGAATTAAATGAACCATTAAAAAATATTAAATATATAAGATTATCAAGTATAGAACTACCTACTACTTTTTATACATTTTCCGAAAAATATTTTAATACTTACTTTAAAATTGTTACAGAAACTGATGTTTATGATATTAAAATAAAAGATGGAAATTATGACTCTGAAACCATTATTACTGCGATACAAAATATTTTTACAGAAATAAATGATATCAATTTTGAAATTTATTGGGATCCAATTGATTATAAAATTACTATAACATCAGATTTTAGATTTGGATTTATTTTTTCAAATGATGATACATTACAAACATTAGGTTATTTATTAGGTTACAGACAAAATGATGAAAAATATAATTACGAATTACAAAAATATAAAATAGTTAATGGTTCAATAGTATATTATTGGGTAAGTGATACATTTTTAGATACAACGAAAGAAGAATATTTATTTGTTAGAATAAATGATTATGGTGTTATTTATAATCAAACTAAAAAAAAAAATTTATTAGCAAAAGTTATTTTATTTGATTCACAATTTGTTTTTGATAATGGTGCTAATTTTTTAACAAAAAATTATGAATTTAAGCAACCAGTTAATATTAATAAATTAGAAATTGAATTAATATTACCATCTGGGTTTACTGTAGATTTGAATTTAATGGATTATTCTTTAACACTTGAATTTGGTCAAATTTATGATTCAAGACAATTTGAAAAAAATAATTTTATAGTTTAAAAATAAGGTTTTTTTCTAATTTTAGATAATGAATAATAGTTTACCAAATGGAGGTTTTCCACCAATTAAATTATGTAATAAAAATAATGAAAAAAATATAAAAGTTTCAAAAGAAAGAGAATATGCTTCAAATATTAAAAACATAAATATTAGAAAAATATTAAATAATAATATTAAAAAAAGTATTATTTTTGATGACCAAGAAGATAATAAAAATGAAGAAATTGAAGAAGTTTAACTAAAGTTTATAAACAATATGATCAATTAATTTAACAAACTCATAATCTTTCATTAAATTTTCAGGATTTAATGAATTTACTAATATTTTATTTCTAAAATTTTCATCTGATATTTTTTTTATTATATAATCACTCGATTTAAATAATTCAAAAAAATTTATTTTATCAATCTTCTTTGTATTATAATAATATATTTCATTTTTATAGTTAAAATTATATGGATTTAAATTATTTGCTATTTTAAATGCCTGTAATGATTCATCATGTTTTTTTAATTTTTTTGATGCCCAACCAACACGACCCCATGCAACTGAATTTTTATTATTGTAATTTAATGCTTTTATTCCTTTATCAAGTGCTTTATGATAATTTTCTAATTTTAAATAACATGCACTTATGTTTGAATATAATATAGAAATTAATTCATTATCTATTATATTTTCTAATAATTTATTATAAATAATTAATGCATTATAATAATTGTTATCATTAAAATAATCATTCCCTAAATTATGTAAATATTTATTTGTTGTATTATAATTATACTTTTCTAATTCTTCATAATCAGAATCCATTAATATATATGCAAAATATTATTTTAAATTTTTTTTATTGTAAAATATAATATAATGAGTTTATTAGAATTAGTTGATAATTCAAGAACTGATAAAAATACAGTACATTCATATTTAGAACTATATCAAAATTTATTGATAAATAAAAAAGATACTGCTAAAAATGTACTAGAAGTTGGAATACAAGATGGTGGAAGTATAAAATTATGGAGTGATTTTTTTATAAATGCAAATGTATATGGAATAGACATAATGAAAATTGATAAAGTTTGGAAAGGTATTAAAAATAAAAATAATATTATATTACATACATCATGTGATGCATACAATGATAACTTTTTTATTAATAATTTCTTAAATAAAAATATTAAATATGATTTAATGTTAGATGATGGACCACATACTTTAGAAAGTATGAAAAAATTTATAAAATTGTATTCCCAAATAATGACAGATGATGGTATATTAATTATAGAAGATGTTCAATCGTGGGATTGGATTGATATACTTAAAAATGAAGTTCCCGAAGATTTAAAACAATTTATAAAAATCTATGATTTAAGACCAAATAAAAATCGTTACGATGATATAGTTTTTACAATAGATAAATTTAATATACAAAAAATTGAAAATTAATTATTGTTAACATATTAATATTGATTATGATTGAAATTGAAGATCTTATTAAAAGTAAATATCAAAATGAAGAAATTAATAATTTAGTATTTGAATTTATTTCAAAAGATAGTAATAATTTAAATTATGATATAGAGTTTAAATTATTATGTAAAAAATATTCTATTGTTCCTAGTAAAAATGAAATTAGAAAAGTATATCAAAATAATTTTAGTGAAATCAAAATCAGTAATAATATGAAAAGATGGATGATTAAAAAAGTTACACGTAGTGAATCAGGTGTTTTAGTTGTTACAATTGTAACAAAACCTGGTAATAATGTAAAATTTTCTTGTCCAGAAAAGTGTGCATATTGCCCAACTGAAACTGATTTACATGGTAAACCTACACAACCAAAATCATACATATCAACTGAACCTGCAATGATGAGAGCACTACATTCTAATTTTGACATTAAAGGTCAAGTAAATGATAGATTAAAATCTTATATTAATACTGGTAATATTAAAGAAAATAAGCAAAAAAAGAAAATCGAAGTAATATTATCAGGAGGAACATGGGATGTAATGCCAAAAAGTTATAGAGATCAAGTAATAAATGAATTATATTGGTCATTTAATACTTTTGGAGAAAAAACTCCTCGTAAAATGTTAAGTATTGCAGAAGAAATAAATATTAACCAAACATCTTTATATGGTGTAATTGGATTAAGTATTGAAACCAGACCAGATTATATAACTAAAAAATCAATTTGTGATTATTTAAATTATGGAGTTACACGAGTTCAAATTGGTGTTCAACATACTGATGATAATGTGTTAAAATATATTAATAGGGGTTGTTTAACAAAACATACAATTAGAGCAATTAGATTATTAAAAATGGTTGGATTAAAAATTGTTATTCATATAATGCCTGATTTACCATCATCAACAAAAGAAAAAGATATTTTGATGTTTAAAAGACTTTTGGAGGATAGTAATTTACAATTTGATGATATTAAAATTTATCCTACTGCTGTTATAAAATCTGCTTCAGATGATTTAATAGTAAATAGTGATATCAATAAATGGTATGAAAAAGGCACTTATAAACCTTATGCTGAAGAAAATCTAAATGATTTATTTGATGTTTGTATTTATTATAAATCTAGAGTTAAACCATGGGTTAGAATTGAAAGATTAATTCGAGATATTCCTAAAAAGAGTATAACAGTTGGTTATAATAAAGTAAGTAATTTAAGACAATTAGTATTAGATAGAATGACTAAAAATGGAGAAAAATGTAATTGTATTAGATGTAGAGAAGTTAAAAATAATAATTACAAGTTTGATAATATCAAATTAGTAGTAAGGAAATATATTGCATCAGATGGTTTAGAGTTCCATATTACGTATGAAACAGAAAAATATTATTGGACATTTAGTTATGTTTTATTTTTATTTTTATATTTTGTAAATAAAATTTTATTAAACAAAATAATTTATTATGGTGGTAATGATAAATTATATGAACACTGTTTTGGATTTTTAAGATTGAGAATTGATCCAACACCTGGTGGAGATTTCGTACCAGAAATTAATAATTGTGGTATTATTCGTGAAGTACATGTTTATGGTATTTCATCAGAAGTTGGTACTAATAATGATTTATCATCACAACATAAAGGAATTGGTCAAAAACTAGTATCAACTGCTGAACAAATTATTAAAAAATATGGTTTTAATAAAGTAGCTATTATTGCAGGTATTGGTGCTAGAGAATATTATAAAAATAAATGTGGATATAATTTAAATGGAAGATATATGATTAAAAATTTTTAATCTATTTATTAAACATTAATTTTCAATATCATTTATCTAAATTTAGTAATATTATATACTTATTATTATAGATGAACTCTAAATCAAAAAACATAAAAAAAATATCAGATGACTTAAAAATAATGTCATTTAATATTTTAGCAGATGCACCAATTTGGAAAAAAAAAATATGCAAGTATAAAAAAAGAAAAATTTATTTATTGGAATTATAGAAAAAAATTAATAATTGATATCATTTCTAAATATGAACCAGATATTTGTTTATTATGTGAAGTTGAATACAGTAACATTATCTTTTTCTCTAAATTTTGTATTAAAAATAATTATGGTTATATTTATACATGGTTTTATTTTTATATATTTAATTGTTCCATCTAATATACTTTAAATGGATATTATATGATTAAGAATTTATAATTCATTTATTAAACTTTGTAAAGTTATAATTTGATCTCCAAATTTTTTGCATACCTTTCATGTTTTTTATTTGAACTTGACATATAAGACTTTTCTTTACAACGAAGAAAACTTTGGTATTCCGCATAGTTTTCAAATATTTTTTTTATATCACATATTCGAATTAGTTTAGTTGATTTATCGACATATATTGAATCTTTAGTCATGTTATATGAATCATAATCAGCCACCTTTATTTCTGATACTGTTTGAGGAATTCCTTCATATATTGAAAATACATGGAGTAATAAAATACCGTCGTCTGTTAATACTAATCGTTTAAGCTGATTAGGTTGCGTGTGTGATGAATCAGCAGATTCATAAAATTTTTCAGGAGGTGGTGTATGTGATGGAGGTTGTTGAGTAAATGCATATGCATATTTAATGTCTCTATTATAAACATAATGTCTTAATTCATGTACGGATGTTAATATTCTAATACCATATATTATAGTTTCTTCATTAGAGAGTGATTCATTGATACTTTCATAAACTACCCAACAATTACTTTGAAGTTCAATTTCTTCTACTATTTTACCGTTACGAATAATTATTATTTTATGACCTGGTTTTAACATAACTTCTTGGCCTATTTTTTTTATTGCTATCTCGAGTGCGCGTTCACTTAGTTTTCTTTGTTCTTTCTCGTATCTGCCTTGACCGTTACTAGGCTCTTGACCGTTACTACGCTCTTGACCGTTACTACGCTCTTGATTGAAACCTCGTCCTTTACTGAAGTCTCTTTTTATTACTTTCGCTTGTTCTCGTTCTATTACCATCGGTCGTTCTCGTTCTATTGCCATCGGTCGTTCTCGTTCTATTGTCATCGGTTGTTCTCGTTTTATTGCCATCGGTAGTTCTCGTTCTTGTTCTTGTTCTCTTCTCATAGCTTGTTCGTATTCTGGTTTTATTCGTCCAATTTTTTTTTGTAATATTCCATTTAAAACTCCACCTTTTAAATTAAAATATTTTTCTTTATATTTTAAATATTTTTCTCTATATGACATATATATAATAAACTATATTTTTAAATTTTATGAAATAATAAATTTGTTAAATTCAAAATTTTACTGCTTCAATAATTCTTTAGAGTATATTAAAAGATTTTTTTCATAAACTACCATAAATAAATCAATTATTGGAAATTATAGATTTATACATGGTTTTATTTTTATATATTTAATTGTTCCATCTAATATACTTTAAATGGATATTATATGATTAAGAATTTATAATTCATTTATTAAACTTTGTAAATTTTTAATTTGATTTTCGATGTCACTTATTTTACTATTTAAAAAAGATTTTACTAATTCATCAATTTCTTCGTCTAGCATTGTTAGGAATTTTCCTTTTTCATCACTATCATATGCAACAGATCTTTTAATTTCATCTTTTTGTTCAAGTAATTGAGAATATCTCTCATCTTTAGATAGTTGATCTTCTTCTAATATATATAAATATTGGGTTGCTGAATGTAGTTCTTCAAATAATCTTTGTTTTTTTTCAGTTAAACTATCTAATTCAGTTAAATTACCATTAACATTTACAAGAGGTTTAAAAGGAACAGGTGGGTTTAATGATAATTGATCTATACCATCTTCTAAGACTAACGTAAAATGTTCAAGACCATATTGTGCAATCTTAAGTCTATTATTTCCAGAACCTAATACGTCCACTATATCACCATTGAATAATACAGTACCACTTCTAGTAACAGGTACTAGTGTTATCTCTAAATCAAATAATGCACAAATTCTATCTGCAGCTGATCTAAATGATTCAGAATTAGAATCAAACATTATTTTTTCAGTAGAAAAATCTAAACCAGCTAAATTACGTAATTGTCTTAATGTAAGATTTGGATGTCCATTTTTATGCAAATAATGAAGAATAGAAATCCAAAAACATTGATTCGACATTCCTCCCATACTTCCACTATTAGGCTGTGTTCTCAACCTCTTCCCATTTTCAGGTACTTGAATTAATTTACCTTTTCCTGGAAATGTTTTAACTACTGTATTACCTCGTCCTTGATTGAAACCTCGCCCTTTACTGAAATCTCGCCCTTGACCGTTACTAGGCTCTTGACCGTTACTACGCCCTTGACCTTTACTAGGCTCTTGATTGAAACGTCGCCCTTGATTGAAACCTCGTCCTTGACCGTTACTAGGCTCTTGATTGAAACGTCGCCCTTGACCGTTACTAGGCTCTTGACCGTTACTACGCCTTTGATTGAAAAGTCGTCCTTGACTGAAATCTCTATCTTTACTACCACCTTGCATTTTTTTTAAAAGTAAATATTTTTTTTTATATTTTAAATATTTTTCCTGATAATCCATATATAATATAAGCTAAATAAAAAAAAATGATTTATATTACTTTTGTATTATTTATACAGATTATGACCATCGATAAGTAACATCAAATCATCAACACGTAATATTAAATCGTCAAATAAGCTCTGTAAAGATTTACTAGGTCTTTGTTTCACGAGTCCTGATGAATGCAGAGATCAATATTTTTATGCTTTCTAATTTGATCATGATATTTTAAATAATATGATTAATAATAATGTTAATAATGATGAAAAAAACTTTTATTCAATTAGAAATATAAAATTATTTCAATATGTTTCTTTCATACCAACTGAAAGAATTGATCAAATTTTTAGTAAGAAAAATGTAACTGGTTTATTTTTACAATTAAATAGTGAAAATAGTGGAAATTATAAATACAATGAAGATGAACTAAAGACTATATACGGTTATAATTATTTAAAAAATAATTTATGTGAACAAGTCTTATTATCTACAAATATAATAACTTATAAAATGAAGTATGATAGAATATAATCAGTTCCAATTATTATCGATACATTTTATGAAGAATCTATATCAAATGTATAATAGTATAAAAATATTAATTACTTTAATTTTCCTCTGCCAACTAAAAAAAGATATATATTTTACTAAACTTTTAATAAAATTATATAAGAATAAAATATCTAAGATATTAATATACTATTTAAAAGTTTATGGAATATAGATGTAATGATTGTAGTAAAGAATATAAATATGATGATAAATTAGGTTATTTTATAGCAGGAAATAAAAATGAAATATGTTCAGACTTGATTAATAATCGTGTAATGGATATAGAAGCGATATATGATGAACTATAAAATTTGGGGTACAGTTAATCCATTTGATTTTATGGAATCAATGAGTATTGAAGGTAAAACTGATTTTTTTGAATCGAGACCAACACAATATCAAAAAGCTTCTGTATTAAATACAAGTACAAGTGATAAAAACTTTACAACTTTAGATGAATTTTAATCTATTAATTTATGATATATTTAAAAATAATTATTATATACTATATATATGAATTTTGAACAAAAATCAGGAGGTAAAAATGTATCTAAAAAAATATCAGATGACTTAAAAATAATGTCATTTAATATTTTAGCAGATGCACCAATTTGGAAAAAAAATATGCAAGTATAAAAAAAGAAAAATTTATTTATTGGAATTATAGAAAAAAATTAATAATTGATATCATTTCTAAACATGAACCAGATATTTGTTTATTATGTGAAGTTGAATACAATAACATTCTCTTTTTCTCTAGATTTTGTATTAAAAATAATTATGGTTATATTTATACATCAATGGAACCACCCAAATCAAAAATTTCACTTGAAAAATATGTAAATTATACAAATATACAAAATCCAGGACTTTTTATACTTTTTAAACTTGATAAAGTAAAATTAATTAATAACTTAGCACCAAATTATAGTAATTATTTCTATAATCAAAGTAAGAAACATAATTGGTCGAAAGAAAAATTAGAACTTTATTTACAACCATGTGTTTCAAATATTATTTTATTTGAAAAATTAAATGATGAAAAAAGATTTTATTTTACAGGATTACATCATCCATTTATAAAAGAAAGTCCAAATGTACAGAATAAACAAATAAAATTTCTTTTACAACAAATAAATGAATTAAATAATAATTACAATTATCCAGTTATTATTGCAGGAGATTTTAATGCTGAACCAACTTATGATGTATATAAAATTATGAATACTAATAAATATAACAGTGCTTATAAAATTTTTAATGGTGTTGAAAATAAATATACAGCAAGTAGTTCTTATAGTAATAAAACTTTAACATTAGATTATATTTTTATAAATAATAAATGTGTAGTTAAAAATGTGCATAAAGTTGATGATAAATATTTTATAAATAATTATATTCCAAATGAGGAATTTCCAAGTGATCATATGTTTTTAATTGCTAATATCATTATAAAATAGTGTCTTTGAAAAATATCTCTATATTTATTTTTACTACCACAATAAATGTTTATTCTATTTTGTGACCTTGCAAAAACAGAAATTTCGGTTATGGACTTCCAGGAATTAAAAAAATATGATTTCTCTAAAATTAATTTATATTTATAATTCAGTTAAGATATATTCATAATTTAATTTAGTATTTTCACATTCTTTTAATTTAGTTTCAGTTTCTTTATATAATTTTTCTAATCCTCTTGCCATATTTGTAATATTATCTATTTCTTTTGGATCTGTTGACTGTTCTTTTAATTGTTTATAATTTAAATAATCTGATCTAAAAGATTCTAATGTGTTTTTATAACTTTTAATTTCTAATTCTAAATCTATTAAAGCAATTTTAATATTTAATTTTTGTTCATTAATATCAGATAAATTATTATAATTAATATCAACAATATTATTATCAATAACTACTGCTGGTATAAAATTACTTTCTGCTAGATTATCTACATAATTTGTAATTAATTGAAAATGATGAGTTCCAAATTGAGCAATATTAACATTATTAATACCATTACCAATTCTTTCAATTAAATTTCCGCCATATAAAACTTGACCATGACTATTAACAGGAACAATATTAATAGTTAAATTATATTTTCTTGCAATAACTTCTGCTGCTTTTCTAAATTCTTCAATTTCAGAGTCAAACATCTTATCTTCTGTGTCTCTATTTAATCCAGCATTTGTTCTAATTTCTCTAACTGTTAAATTTGGATAACCATTATTTAGTAAAAATTGATGTATTGACATCCAAAAACATTGATTAATCATTCCGTCAATACCTCCTGAATTATATTCAGTTTCAACATATATATTATTATTAGGTCTAATATATCTAGTTTCTGAAACTTTTTCAGCTGGTTTATTAGGTAAAAAAAGGGTTGGTTTCGTATTTATATTATTATTATTTACTTCTTTATAAGTTGGTTTTGTATTTATATAATTATTTACTTCTTTATAAGTTGGTTTTGTATTTATATAATTATTTACTTCTTTATAAGTTGGTTTAGTATTTATATTATTATTTACTTCTTTATAAGTTGGTTTAGTATTTATATTATTATTTACTTCTTTATAAGTTGGTTTAGTATTTATATTATTATTTACTTCTTTATAAGTTGGTTTTGTATTTATATAATTATTTACTTCTTTATAAGTTGGTGTTGTATTTATATAATTATTTACTTCTTCATATGTTGGTGTTTTATTCATATTAGTTATTTTTTTTGGAATTGGTAGTGGATAATTTGTAGTATTAGATATTTTTTCCTGAATTGGTAGTTTATTATTTGTAGATATTTTTTTTGGAATTGGTAGAGTATAATTTCCTGATCCACCAATAATTAATTCTTTTTTTAATTCTAAATACTTTTTTTTGTATTTTATATATTTTTCATAATTATTCATTAATTTATATAAATAATTAGGAAAAATTATTCTTCAACTTTATTAATATATGATGCCATTTCTTGATTAATTTTATCAACATCTAAACCTAAATCATTTTTAAAAATATTATTAATTTCATCTCTATTATCAAGTCCAGTTTCTTTTAATTTGTTAACAACATCAAATAATTTAGTAAAGTTATTTGCTTCATCGCCAGATAACATTCCAAGTAGACCTGAGTTATTAACCATATTTAACATATTACCTATAACTGGTTGTTCATTGACTTCATCAAGTTTACCTATTTCTACATTTGATGTTGAAAAATTTTCATCAATAATAACAGGTTCTAATTTTTGTTCTGATTCAGTGGTTCCACTCATTTTTAATAATGGATCAATAATATTTTTCATATTTTCCATACCAGGAACATTTGATTTTAAACTATCAATTAAACCATTAAAATCAATTTCACCATTATTAATTTTACTTTCATATTTTTTAGTTAATTCGCCAGATAAATTTAATATATTTTCCATTGTATTTTTACCTGTCATTGCATCTTCAAAGGATTTAAAGATATCATTAATCATATTATTAGTTGGTTCGTTTAATTTGTCAGTCTGGAATAAGTTTTGAATAGATTTTTTTGTTTGATCTAATTTAAATACTTTATTAATTAAACATTCTTTTAATCTATTAATTCTTTCTTCTAGTTGTTTTGAAGGTGTTGAAATATTTTCTTGGTCTAAAAATAATTTTAAGATTTTATGTAAATTTAACCATAATTTTTCTTTAACATCATCTGGTTGATTATTAAAAATTTTTTTTAATGAAAGGTGTGATCCAAATAAACTTTCAGAAATTTGATGGGTATCATTATCTTTATGTGAAAAAACTTTAATTTTTGATTTACAAAAATTATTAAAATTTGCATTTAAACTTAATGTTTTATTTAATTTTTGTATACGTATGATTCTTTGTTCTACAGTTTCATTAATAAGTGACAATATCAACTCATTATTTGGAAATATTTCATTTAAATTAATAATAAAATTATTAAATTCATTGTGTATATTTTCAGGATAAAAACTCATTTATTAACATATTATATAAAAAAATCTTTATATAAATTAGCGCATTATAAAATTAGTAATTTAGAAAATCATCATTATATAATTTTTCTATTTGTTTTTTTTTTTTGGTTTCTTCATATCTCCAATATAAAGCTAAAATAATAATCGTACAAAAAATAATTGTTTGATAATTATTAAATAAAAATTCCATAATATAATTAAATATTTTTTGTTCTTTTGGTATTTCAATAACTTGTGTGTCAATAATTTTTTTTATTATTTTAGATTCTGTTAATTTAGGTCTATCATAATTGTTACCAAGAAATGTCATCTTATATTATGCCTAGATTTTTTTTATTGTTTCAGTATAAATTTATGTTTAAAAATAAAATATAAAAAATTGTAAAATATTTTTATTATGGTTTATATAATAAGTTATGGAAACCTCACAAAATTTTTTTGAAAATAATATCAATATTGATTCAAATGAACCATTATTAATGACTGAAAATAATAGATTAACAGTATATCCAATAATGTATCATAATATTTGGTCAGCGTATAAAACACAAGTTGCTGCATTTTGGACAGCAGAAGAAATAGATTTTTCAAAAGATTATAAAGATTTTTGTTCATTGAATGAAAATGAACAACATTTTATAAAAATGGTTTTAGCTTTTTTTGCTGCAAGTGATACAATTGTAAATATAAATTTAGGTGAAAGATTTATTAGAGAAGTACAACTTAGGGAAGCTATTGTTGCATATGGATTTCAAATGATGATGGAATCAATACATTCAGAAGTATATTCTTTAATGATTGATAATATTGTAAAAGATACATTAGAAAAAAATAAATTATTAAATGCAATTACAGAATATCCTTGTATATCAAATAAAGCATTATGGGCAAAAAAATGGATTGAAAGTAATTCTACTTTTGCACAAAGATTAATTGCATTTGCTATTGTTGAAGGTATTTTTTTCTCAGGAAGTTTTTGTGCAATATATTGGATCAAAAAAAAAAATCTTATGCCAGGTTTATGCGATTCAAATGAATTAATTTCAAGAGATGAAGGAATGCATACTGATTTTGCTGTTTTATTATATTCTATGATTGAAAATAAAATCAGCGAAAATACTGTACATAATATGTTTAAAGATGCAGTTTCTATTGAAAAAAATTTTATTTGTGAATCATTACCTTGTTCATTATTAGGTATGAATGATAAATTAATGTCAGAATATATTGAATTTGTTTCAGATAGATTACTTCAATCATTAGGATATAATAAAATATGGAACACTTCTAACCCTTTTGATTTTATGGAATCTATTAGTATTGAAGGTAAAACTAATTTTTTTGAGTCAAGACCTACTCAATATCAAAAAGCTTCTGTACTTAATACAAGCAATAATGCATCATTTGTGGCATTAGATGATTTTTAAAAAAAATAAAAAAAATTTTTTATGTCCAACTGGTCCTTGCTTATTATATAAAATTGCAAAATATATAAAACCAAAATTTTTTTTATAAACCATATTATATAATAAATTACGTAGTAAAGCAACTATTAAAAATAAATCAATTATTAATGTAAATTATCATGGATATTACAAATTATTTGATAAAAACTATTATGCAATTAAATGGTATATGGGAGATTTTTTTAAAAATTAATGATTAATTATATCATAATGTTTATATTCATTTGATATAATTACAAAAAATTGAAGATAAAAATATATAAATTTAATTATATGGATAGTATGTTTGTTATGAAAAGAAATGGAAAAATGGAAGCCGTACATTTTGATAAAATTACAGAAAGAATTTCAAAACTTATTGATGATAATGAGAAAAAGTACGTAGATCCAGTTATTATTGCACAAAAAACAGTAGCATCTATTTATAATGGTATTACAACTGAGGAATTAGATTTAGAGTCTGCAAAAATTTGTATAAATTTATGTACTACACATTATTTATATTCTTCAGTAGCATCTAGAATATTAATCAGCAATTTACACAAAAAAACATTTGATACATTTGTTGAAAAAGAAAATTTAACTCAAGAAGAGTTAAATATTTTAGATTCAGATTGGTTAAATTGGATTAATGAAAATAAAAATGAAATTAATTCAATGATTGATTATTCTAGAGATTATATTTATGATTATTTTGGTTTTAAAACATTAGAAAGAGCATATCTTATTAAAATTGGTAATAAAATTATTGAAAGACCACAAGATATGATTATGAGGGTTGCATCATTTATAAATAAAGGTAATTTGGAATTAACAAAAAAAACTTATGATATTATGTCATTAGGATATTATACACATGCATCACCAACATTATTTAATTCTGGAAACAAACGATCACAATTAAGTTCATGTTTTTTAGTTGGTTCTGATGATACGTTAGAAGGTATAACCAAGACATGGTCGGATGTTTCTAAAATTAGTAAATGGGGTGGTGGTATTGGTATTCATATATCTAATATAAGAGCTAAAGATTCTTTAATTAGAGGAACTAATGGACCATCAAGCGGCATCATACCAATGTTAAAAGTATATAATGAAATAGCACGTTACATCGATCAATGTTTTGTTGGAACAACAAAAATTTATACAAAACATGGTTTAATACCTATCGAAAAAATAAAACCAGGTAACAAAGTTTATACAAATGATGGAACTTTACAAAAAGTTAAAAGAGTTTATTGTGATTCATACAAAGGTAAAGTTTTAAATTTTACAATCAGTAATGATTATGAGAGTATTAAAGTTACACCTAATCATCCTTTTTTTGTTGTTAAAAATCAAAAAATTGGAACTAATTTTGATGTTATTAAAAACAGACTTAAAAATAGAATTGCTGTTCCTGAATGGATTGATGCATCTAATATTACAAGAGATGATATAATTGGTTTTCCTATTCCAACATATTTCAAAGATAATGAAGAAATAGATGAAACTGATTGTTATATGTATGGTTTAATGTTAGGTGATAGACATATATGTAAAAATAAAAATGAAGCAGGTATTACATTAGGATATAAAAAACAAGGTCCTATTAATTTTACTATTGAATATTTAAAACAACATGGAATTAATTATTGGGAAAATAAAACTGAAACCACTCATCAAATTAGATGGACGCCTACTAGTAAATTCAAATTTGTTAGATCTCAAATATATGATGAGAATGATGAAAAATGTTTTGATTCTATGATGTTAAACTTACCTGAAGAAAAAGTTAAATTTGTTCTTAAAGGAATTTTAGATACAGATGGTTGTATTAATAAAGAAATAACTTTAGAAATGTCATCACAAAATGTTATTGATGGTGTTAAATTTATATTGTTAAGAATGGGCATATTATGTTCTGGATATGAAAGAGATAGAATTGGAAATATTAGTAGTTATAAAAATATTCAAACAACAAAATTAACTTGGGTATTAAGAATTCCTAAAGCTAAAAAAATTACAGAACTTTTATGTGTTGAAAATGGTGACTTTTTAAAATATTTTGAATTTGATAATGTATTATACACAAGAATTAAAGATATTACTGAAGAAGAAATTGAAACTAATGTTTATGATTTAGAAATTAAAAATAATCATAATTACTTAACACAAGCCGGTTTGGTACATAATGGTGGAAAGCGTAAAGGATCAATAGCTTTTTATTTGGAACCTCATCATCCAGATATAAAAGCTTTCTTAGAGCTTCGTAAAAATACTGGAGCCGAAACTGAAAGAGCTAGAGACTTATTTACTGCTCTATGGATTTCTGACTTGTTTATGAAACAAGTTGAAAATAATGATGATTGGTATTTAATGTGTCCGGATACTTGTAAAGGATTATCTGATGTATATGGTAATGAATATGAAGATTTATATTGGTCATATGTTAAAGAAAATAAATTTAAAGAAAAAGTTAAAGCTCGTGATATTTGGCAATTAATTTTAGAATCACAAGTTGAAACTGGTACACCTTATATAACCTTCAAAGATTCTGTTAATAAAAAATCAAACCAAAAAAATATAGGTGTAATTAAATCATCAAATTTATGTAATGAAATTGTTGAATACTCTGATGATAAAGAATATGCCGTATGTAATTTGGCATCAATTGCTATTAATAAATTTATTGAACCATTTATTTTTAATAAAGATGATGAATGGGTTATCTATAGTAAAGATAACTGTAAATATTGTACTTATGCAAAAACATTTTTAACTAATAAAGGTATTAAATATTTAGAAATTAAAAATAAATTACCCAGTAATGCCAATACGTATCCACAAATTTATCATAATGATAAACAGATTGGTGGATATGATGATTTATTTGAATATGTTAAAGGAACATTTAGTTATGATAAATTATATGATACTGCTTATATTGCAACCAAAAATTTAAATAAAATTATTGATATTAATTATTATCCTGTTCCTGAAGCTGAATTATCTAATATGAGACATAGACCAATCGGTTTAGGAATTCAAGGTTTAGCTGATGCATTAGTTTTATTAAAAATACCTTATGACTCTGATGAATCTATAGAATTTAATAAAAAAATGATGGAAACTATATATTTAGCTGCTATTACTGCTTCACATGATTTAGCCAAAGAAAATAATGAAGGTCCATATTCAACATTTAAAGGCTCACCAATTAGTGAAGGTAAATTCCAATTTGATTTGTGGAATATTGATAGAAATGAATTAATGTATAAAGAAAGATGGGAAGAATTAACTGAATCAATTAAAAAATATGGTGTAAGAAATTCATTAGTCACTGCCTTAATGCCAACTGCATCAACAAGTCAAATTCTTGGAAATAATGAATGCTTTGAATTTTTCACAAATAATATTTATACAAGAAGAACATTAGCTGGTGATTTTCCATTAGTTAATAAATATTTAATTGATGAACTTTATGATTTAAATTTATGGTCAAATGAGATGAAACAAATGATTATTGCAAATAATGGTTCAATTAGTAATTTTAATGAAATTCCATCAAAAATTAGAAGATTATTTCAAACCATTTGGGAAATTAAACAAATTTGGACATTAAAAAATGCAGTTGCAAGAGGACCATTTGTTGATCAAACCCAAAGTATGAATATATTTATGCCAGTACCTGATTTTCAAAAATTACATTCATCACATTTTTGGGCTTGGAAAAATGGTCTTAAAACTGGTATTTATTATTTAAGGAGTAAACCTGCAAAAGAAGCTACTAAGGTTACTGTTGATAATAATATTTTAAATAAAGTTAAAGCTCTTACTGAAGAACATTCAGTTTGTGAAAACTGTTCTGCTTAATTATTTAAAATTTTACAAAAAATAGTTAAAATATCAACACAAAATTTATAGATAATTATTTGACTCTTATATATTTAAAAAATTAAGGTTTGGAAGTTAATGAAACTTCATCATATATATTTGAATATGTGTCAAAATCAATATTTTTTTCATCTAAAATTTTTTTTAACTTATTAAATAAATATTTCTTATCATTTATCATTTTATCAAAATCTAGAAATATTGTATCAATATCATATTTGGTGCTGATATATATATAATTTGTTATAATATCTTTATAATATTTTATTTGTGATAATTCATCTTTGGCATTCCACAATCCACCATTTTTATGCATATGTTTTATTCGTGATTTAGCTGAATCTTTTAAGTTACGTATAGGTATTACAACACTTTTTATTATTACAGATGTATCTTTTAAAATTTGTTCTATATCACTCATAAAACTTGGATTTTTTAATATATAATAATTATCATTATATTTTCTTTCCATACCAGAATTACAATTAGAATAAATGCTTAATTTATAATTTTCTTTAGTGTATCCTGTATTAAAATCTAAAAAACTAAATAATTTGATTAAAAAGGTTGTACCACAACGTCCTGTTCCAGTAATTAAAATTTTTTCCATATAATTAATATTATAAAATTATTATTCTTATTAAGAATTATTAATTTATACCCTTGAAGAATTATTTATACCCTTGAAAAATTATTTATACCCTTGAAGAATAAATAATTAAAGATATATTTTTTTTATATTTATATGACAATTACAAATAAAAAAAATAGTTTACCAAAATCATTAAAAATAAAAAACAAAAATTCAATAAAATTGCTTGTTCATGGTCAAGGTGTTTTTATTTTTAAATATAAAAAAAAAGATGATGAATTAACTTTTAAAATTGGTAATAAAGATAATACATTCGAACTTTTAATAAATATAAATAATAATCAAATAAATATAAAAGAAAGTAATAATCAAATTGATATAACTGATAGTAAAAATAATAATCAATCAAATAACAAAACAGATGAACTTCTTAATAAAACAAATGAAGTTATTAATCAAACAAATCAACTTCTTAATCAAACAAATCAACTTCTTAATAAAAAAGTAATAGATAATAAAAAAGTAATAGATAATAATAAAGAATATTTTTGGTTGAGTTTAGATTCACAAAATGAGATTAATTATAATAAAATTCTAAAAGATATTGATGGTGAGTATTTTTGGTTGAGTATAGATTCACAAAATGAGAAAATACAATTTGGAATTGGAGAACCAAGAATAGAAACACAAACATTTATGTCTAATTTTATAGACATGAAAAAAAAAATGGAAAAATTAGTAAATATTTATGATTTACAAAATATTGAACCAATAAAATTATTAAGAGATCCAATTACAAATTCAGTACCACTATACGTTAAGAATACTGATGAACTAACAATGAATGATATTGCACAAAATTTATTTATACCATATGCATCATTATCACCAACAAGTCAAATTTTATATAATAGCATTGCAGGAAAAAAATTTATATTAAATGATAAAGATTTTCCAGATTTTTCAAAAGCAATTGAATACAGTATAAAAACACCAGGAAAATGGTGTTATGAAAAGTTACAAGAAAAAAGCCGTGAATTTAATAAAGACAAACCAAATATATTAGAAACTTATTTAAGAATTACAATAGGACAAAATAACGGAGAATCACCAGGAGTACCATATGTTATGGAAATTTGGCCGGTTGGTCATTATTCTCCTATACATAATCATGCAGAAGCTCATGCAATTATCCGTGTTTTAAACGGAACAATTAATGTTAGTTTATTTGCATATTTAGGTGCTGATAAACCATTTGGAAATGCAAATTTTATAAAAGATGATATAACTTGGATAAGTCCAACATTAAATCAAATTCATCAATTAAAAAATTTGGAAACAAATAAAGAAACATGCATAACAATTCAATGTTATATGTATGATAATGAAAATCAACGTCATTATGATTATTTTGATTACTTGGATGATAATAATGAAATTCAACAATATGAACCCGATTCAGATATGGATTTTGTTAAGTTTAAAGAATTGATGAAGATGGAATGGAGTCAAAGAAAAAAATTTTGGTGCTTAAAATAATGTTCTAATAACAAGATCTTTATTAATTATTTCATCAAATTTTTGTTTGTTAATGAGATTTTCTGCTAAATTTTTTATTGTATAGTTATTAGTATTACTAGGAATTTTTATATCATATTCCTGATCAATAAAGTCATAATAATTATTATTTATTATAACATCTTTATATTCATTAAACAATATTGAAAAAATTTTGATATATTCTGGAATACCAGATAACTCAACTATTTTATAAAAAATATATTTTATTAATTGACTTTCTAATATAATAAATATTATTTCTTGTTCTGTAAAATTTGCAGAAGCTTTACTAAAGAATGGTAATATAACTTTTGAATTTTTAATTATTATTGTAACTAAATCTGTTGTTTTTATTCCATCACCAATAAAATACAAATTTTTATTTAATAACATAAATTTTAAATGTAAACTTAATATATGGTTTTCATATATTAAATATTCTTCAATATTAAAATGTATTTTATCATGTACATAATATTTATCTGTTAATAATATTATTAAGTCTTTATAAATATAATTTGATAAATTTTTCTTATAATTTGTATTATAATCAACAGATGTATGACCTATTATCACAGTAATAATTATACTACTTGCTACATTTGCGTATTTAATTTCATAAGATCTATCTGATTTTTTTATTTTAATATTTTCAGATTTAATTTTTTGTATTTTATCAATTCCTAATAATTTTTTAATCATAAAATCAAAATTAGTTTGTGAAGATTTAATTTCATAGTTTCCTTGTTTATAAATGTTTGCTTTTTGTGCATCTTCAATATCAGAAACAATATTTGAAAATACATTTTTTATTTCATCACTGTTTTCATTTTGTAATGTAAGTCTTTGTAATAAATTGAGTAATTCAATATTAATTGTTTGATTTATTGTAGATTCTACATTATCAATTTTATGTTTTATATTTTCTAATAATGAAAGATCATAATTTTGTGTTTCTGTATTATAAATCAAACATCTTATTAAATGTAATAAACCTGTTTCTACACAGTCAGCATATGAATTACCATCATAAACACTCTTACCATAATTGTAGACATTTGGTAAAAGTGAAAAGTTATATAAATTTTTTATTGTATCGTTTTCTATTGGTTCAGGAAGTGTATTATTATTACCAATAAGATTTAATACATAATCATACGTACTAATACAAAATAATTTTGATGATATTCTTCCAATTGTTAAACAATTATTTTTAAGTCTTTCACTTAGGTAACATGAAAAAAATAATAATGAGGGTTTAATTTTAAGAAAATTATTTAGTGAGTTGTCCATATCATTATCGATAATATTAATAAATTTTCTAAAAGATTCAATATATTCTATTTCTTTTCCAATAATTAGATCAATTTCATTTTTATTCTTATTTTCTAAAATTATTGATTTATATTCATCAATATTTATATTTCTATTTGTATAATCATTATACACATCAAACATATCATATAAATCAATTAATTTTTGTTCATTCAAATCATATAATACTAATAATTGATCTTTAATATTTATATCTGTATTATAAATAATTCTTAAATATTCAAGTATTTTATTTATATAAATATATTTTGTTAATTGATTTGGTTTTGCTGATACGCCAATATATCTTCCATCTTTAGAAAAAACAAAATGTTCCATAAATTTATTTATTACACTTTTTTTTTCCGTATTTGATAATTTTGACATTTCACATAAATTTTTAAAATTTTCAATTATATTAAAATTGAACTGTAAAAATAATGTATGGAATGGTATTATATTTTCTTCATTAATAATTATTTTATTTTCTTGAAAATTAAAAATATCTTTAAAATTTAATGAATTATTTAGTGGTTTTCTCGTATATATAAAATGGTTTACATCAAATATTATATTATTTTCTGTAGGAAAAATATGTGTTTCATTAAGTTCTTCAGAATTAGGATTATAAAATGGTATTTTACCACCTTTTAAATTTATATATTTATTTTTGTATTTAATATATTTATTTTTATAATCAGTCATTACAATATAATATAAAAAAATTGAAAAAAAAAAATATAGGTTACTATATATTACATATATGGGAAAAGGAGATACACATATTAAAAAACATAGTAAAGGAGGAAAACGTATTTTTATTAGTAATGATTTAAAAATTCCAAATGAGAATGAAGGTGAAATGATTGGCGTAATTACTGGAGCATTAGGTAGTTGTCGTTTTAATGTTCATATTTTTAATGAAAACATTGAAGTTCAAGCATCAGCTCTACGCAGTTTTAGTGCAGGACCAAATAAAGAAATAATTAAAGTCAAAGATTATATTGTAATTCAACCTGGTATTTCAAAGAATCAATATTTTATAAATCATAAATATAGTGAAGCAGAAGTTCAAAAGTTATATGATTTAAATCATATTGGTAAGCCTAAACAATCTGTTACGGTTGATGAATCTGATATATTCGATTATTCAGAAGAACCACAAGGTGAAGAATTAAAACTCGATGATATTTGGGATATTTAATTATTTTTTTTATTTATTATAAAATTTTTATGATTATATATTTGTTTAATAATATTAAATCTAATTAAATAAAAAAAAATGTATTTAAAAAGTTATATAACTTATATAACTTTTTAAAAATCATGTAAACATAAAATATCTTAATCAATATATATAATAAATAAGTTTTATGGAATATAGATGTAACAATTGTAATAAGAATTATAGCTCATACCAAAGCCTATGGATACACAACAAAAAATTTCATAATAATAGCTGTTTGAAAAAGCCCGACGAGTCCGTAAAAAGTCCGATAAAGTTTGATGAGAAACAATATAACTGTCGTTTTTGTAATAAAATATATACTAATAAAAATTCAAGATGGTCCCATGAACAAAAATGTAAAAATGATAAATTTATTCAATTACAAGAAGAAAATAATAAATTAAAACAAATTATAAAAATAAATGATAAAAAACATAATAAACAAATTAATAATATAAATAATAATTTAATAAATAATATAAATAATGGAACAATAGACACCAAACATATTAATATAGTAATAAACCAATTGGGATGTGAGAAAATTGATTCAGTTCCATTTAACGATATACTAAAAATATTAAGTACAGGTAATAATATGCCTATTACTTGTATTAAAAACTTAAATTTCAATAAAAATATACCTGAAAATCATTCTTTTTGTACAACTACACTCGAAGGTAAGCATTTTACTAGAATTAATCATGAAACACAAAAACCTGAAAAAGTTAATAAAATAGATTTTATTAATGAAGTACTTGAAAGCTCATTAAAATTTTTAAATAGTATATCTATATTAGCAGAGTTTGATGATTATTTTCGTGAAAAAATACCATCAGAATATCAAAATAAGATGAAAGAAATATTAGAAAACCAAAATAAATTCCATGAAGATTTATATTTTTACACCTTTGCACATTTAAAACGCCCATTTTAAATGAGAAATTTATTTATATTTAAATATAAAACCACCAGAACTTTTTGCGTTCCCTGCTAAAACTTTACCTATCTCAATTTTTGATGTAATATTATATTCTTTTTGTAAATATTCTTTTGCTTCAAATTGATAAGTAAAAGTTTTTATAAATGTCCCATCTTTTGTAAATACATCAAATGGGTTGTTTTTTCCCATCGTGTCATATTTTTTTTTTATCCATTCTGGTGAACGGTTTTTTTGCGCTTCGCGATTTCTTACGATTGCTTCTGGATTGTCTATATAAAATTGCTTCTTAATTTCACTCTGTTTTTGTCTTTGTTTTGGGTCTTCAAATTGTTTTTTTGAATTTTTACTGTATCGTTCTCTTTCTTCCGGTTTCTCAAATCTTTTTTTCTGTCCTTCGATATGTTTTTGCATAAATTCTGGTTTTTTAAAGAGGGCTTTCCTTGTTTCGCTCTGTTGTAACATTATTTCTGGGTTCTCTTCAAGTGTTTTTTTCCTTTTTTCGCTCATTTTCACCATTATTTCTGGATTTTCTTCAAGTGTTTTTTTCCTTTTTTCGGTCTGTTGTAGCATTATTTCTGGGTTTTCTTCAAGTGTTTTTTTCCTTGTTTCAATCATTTGCAACATTATTTCTGGGTTCTCTTCAAGTGTTTTTTTTCTTTTTTCCTGAATTTGTTGTCTTGCGCCAGGATTATTTTCATTATATTTTTTCAATGCCTCGCTAATCTGTTGTTTTTTTTCTGGATGTTCTTTATAATATTGTTTCATTCTTTTGCTATTTTTTAAGTTATCCTCTTCTGTAAAAACATAACCATTAGTTCCTTCTCCGCCATACGTCATATTATATCCATTTCCATTCATATAATATGAATTATACTCTGCAATATACCTAATTTCCTTTTCACATAATTCTTCTAATGTATCTGCTGTATCTATTTCTATAAGTTCAAATGTATCTACAATTTTATATTTTCTTAGAGCATTATAAAGACATTTTATATCGCCACTTTTTGCACATTGTTTATGTTCTTTTCCTCGCTGTTGCAATGAAGTAATCGTTATACCAATATAATGTTTTCCATTAGGGAATTGTATTTTGTAAATAAATCCACAAGTCATTTATATAATATTTATTACAGTTTATTTTTTAAATATTTTTTTATTATAGTGTTGGGCGTTTTAAATGTGCAAAGGTGTAAATTAAAAATATAAATCTACTTTTTAATAAAAAATTTTTAATTTTTTATTCCATGATCCAAAAAATAAAAAAGCTTTTTTTAATTGTATTAATGATATGAGTTATAATTTCAAAGATTTAATTCTTGAAACGTTAATAAATAATTTTGTTAAAATTATTTATTAATCCTTATATTAAAAATTTTATTTTTAATAAAACTTGGAAATTATTACAGCCAAAAGAAGAAGATTTAATTGAAGATGATGAACCTCCATTACTTGATGAAAATTATAAATACTGGTCTAGTGACGATGAATCTAAATAATAACGAATCATTAAGAATTATGTTTTGAAAATTAAGAAATAAATTGATTACTATGCAAACTTATTATTAGTAATTAAGTTTTAAAAATTAAGAAATAAATTGATTACTATGCAAACTTATTATTAGTAATTAAGTTTTGAAAATTAAGAATTAATTGATTACTATGCAAACTTATTATTAGTAATTAAGTTTTAGAAAACTGAGTAATTAAAAATTTATTTAATGTATTATTTGTTTTATTATCAATTATTGTATTTGATATTTTTTTCTCATCAATACCTGCTTTTATTAAATTGAGAACTCTCTCTTCATTTAATTTATTAGCATAATTTCTAATATATTCCATAAAACTTATATCCATAGAAGACATTTTTTTTATTAATTTTTTAACAAGATCTTTTTGATCAATTTTAGAGTTTTTAATACGATGTTCTAAATACCATGTACACCAAGCTAAACAAAATCCTCCAAAATCACCAGATTTTTGATTTAGTGGATTTAGTTCATCTGATATTGTTTGAAATCCAGAAACAGGCATATAGTCAGATGGTTTTAAATATTTAAAACCAGTATTCCAGGTTAATTCTTCTTCCAAAATTTCATCTAATTTTTTATCAAAATATACAGTATCACCATATGGATCAAATCTTTCTATAGTCATTCTGTTAAAATCATAAATTAAAATATTTGCATGTAATCCAATATTGTTTACAGTTAATGATAAATAAACAAAACCAAAATCATGGGTCTTTTCTCTTCTGGTAGAATTTATTAAATTATTCAAGTTTTTGTGTATCCAATATTTATCTTCAGATTCATAGCAAATAATCCATGGGAAAATTGGTGAAAAATCAAATATAGAATCAGGCCATGTAATTGTAATATTATCAGAAGCATTTAAATTTTTTAGTGAAACATCATCAATATTTGGTAGGTATAAATTAACATATTTATTTTTAAGAGTTAAAATAATCATTGAAATATCTTTAAATTTTGATTGAAACAAATTACCATGCGAATATTCATATTTTTCAATTAAAACATCATTTAATTCTTTATATTCTTTTTTTGTTGATAAATATTGCATCCAATTTTCTGCATTAATTTCTTTTAAATAATCTTTTAAAATTTTATTATTAGGTCCAATAACATTTAAATTTATTTCTTGATCTTTTATTATTTTATGATAATTTTCAAAATTTAATTTAGTTAATAAATGTAATGGTGTTACTTTATTAACATTATGTTGATGCCAAACATAGGAATTACAATTAGATAATATTTCTAATGATAAAGGATCAAGATAACTATTTTTAAGCAAAAAATGTGCAATATTTTCATTTGATTTTGTTGTTGCAGAATAATCAAAATTATTTTTAATATAATCCCAAACTATTTTGGTTATTTTTAAATTATTATTAAAATATGTAAACATTAATGGTGAATAGGTGTTTACCATTGTAAAATAATTTGATTCGATACCACTATCTAATAAAAATTTAATTAGTTTTATATCATTTCTAGTAATAGCAGAAAACAAAATATTTATATCTTCACTATCTCTTAAATTATAAATAGATGGATCAAACATTTTTAAAATTGTAATTATATTATCAGATGATATATTTTCATTAATAATTAAAGCATTAAGATGACAATCGTTAGGTTTATATATTTTTAATATTTTTAAGATATCATTAAATTTACATTCAGATAATAACAAGTCATAAATTATAATTTCTGATGAAATTTTTTGTAAAAATAATCTTTTCCATTCTAACTTATAATCTAAAAGCTCCATTATTAAATCTGGATTTAAATAATTTATAAACAATTCATTTTTATCATTTTTATTATAAATGTAATCAGGATATGTTTCAATAAGATATTTTAATATATCAATATTATCATATTTAGCTGCTAAAAAAAATCCATTCATACCTTCATCATTTTCTTTATAAATTGGAAATTTATTTAACTTTAAAATATCTAATTTGTTAAATATTATTAAATAATGAAATAAATAATTATTAAAAAATATTGGTTCATTAATATTAAATTTTTTAAGTTGATCATTATTTTTAATATTTAAAATTTCTTGAAAGTTTATTTTCATTAAATTTAATTAGAAAAAATTGATAATATTAACATATAATTAATTAATCCTTCAAATATGTCAATAGAAATAGGAATTTCAAAATTTAAGAATGATAATGGTATATCTTGTTATATAAATTCAATATTACATATAATACAACAAATACCTTATTTTTCTGATTATATAGTATTAGAAGGATTTTTAGATGATATTCGTAATAAAGGTGTAGAACTATCAAAATTAGTTGTATATGAATTATACAGAATAATAAAATTAAGTTATGAAAACGACAATATTAATATTACACCTACAACATTTAAAAAACTTTTAGCAAAAAAGAATCCAATGTGGGGTGAGATAGCACAACAAGATTCGCAAGAATTTTTAATATTTATGATAACACAATTAGAAGAAGAATTAGGGAATAAAATTGATTTTATACCAGGAAGAAAAGATTTTTTAAATATTGAAAATGAAAAAATAACATCATCTGATATATACCAAATATGTGGTTTAGATAGAAATAAAAATGAATTTTCAATAATTAGAGAACTATTTATTGGTTCTATAACATCAAATATAGTATGTGAATATTGTAATTCACACGCACCATCATTTGAAAATTTTATAACATTAAGTTTAGATATACCATTAGAAAATAATAAAGAAAAATATACATTAACAGAATGTATGAATTATACATTTAAAGATGAAAAATTTGATAAAGATAATAAAGCTAATTGTGATTTTTGTGGAATTAAAAATAAAAGCACAAGAAAAACAAAATTATGGAAAACACCAAAAATACTTATTATTCATTTGAAGAGATTTAAAATGAATGAATATGGTCAGCAAGTAGCTAAGATAACAAATCAAATAGAATATCCAATTAATGAATTAAATTTAAATGATTATTATGATGAAAATTCACCTTTTAAAAATAATTGTAAATATGAATTAATTGGTGTTAATATTCATGAAGAGTTATTACATAAATCTTTAGATGTAGGACATTACGTATCAGCAGTAAAAAATAGATTTGATAATAAATGGTATATATTTAATGATGCATGTGAACCAGAATTAATAAAACAAAAACAGTTTAAAAATGCATATATGTTATTCTATATTAAAAAATAAGTTTTTATTTAAAATCTTTTTACATTATTAACATAAAATTCCCCATTAACATTAACAACACCATTATCATATAACTCTAGTACAGGACCTTTATTAGCACCATCGCCGTTATATCTCCAAAATGCTAATTTATCACCATAAACTCCTCCTGTCATATTCCAAATAGCCCACTCATTAGTTTTTCCAACTATACCATTTTTTTTTGAATTTTTAATTGATAGTTTTCCTCCTTCATCACTAAAACGAGTAACACTTAACGATTCCAATACATCACCACCTAATTGAATATTACCTTTTGAATCAATAACTACACAATCATTAACCCAACCAGAACCTACATCCGCTGTTCCACTTAGATTAGATATTTTGAATTTACCATCTTTATCATTAGTTAAACCATAATGAACAATACCATCACCTCTAAATTTAATCTGAGAAGAACCTATTTTAACTTGTTTCCCAGGATCACCAGTTTTAACACTTAATTCTCCTCCAACTAATAAGTCATTTGTAATACTTAAACCACCAGGTAAACTTAATTTATTATTTAATGTTAATTGTTGTGCAATACTTGATAAATTTCTAATTGCTTCAACATCAGCTTGATATGCAGCATTTGTTGATTGAAAGTTTTCTTTATTAAAACTTTTAATTTTATCATAAATAAAAATTGAAATAAAAACAATAATTATTATGATAAGAAAGTCAAAATTACACAAATTCATTATAATATATTATATTTAAAGATTTATATTTTAAAATATTAATGGATAAAATTGATAAGTTATATTATATAAATTTAAAAAGAAGACCTGATCGTAATGATCATTTTTTAAATGAGTGTTTAAAAGCAAATATACCAAAACATAAAATTAAAAGATTTGAAGCATTAGATGGATTAACATATAATTTTGAAGATGATGAAATTATTTTATTTAAAAATGTTGATTACAGAGGTAAACCATTTGAAAATAAAATAATGGGAAATCAACTAAGTCATTTTTATATTTTAAAAGAAATGGTTGAAAAACGTTATAACTATATAATTATTTGTCAGGATGATGTAATTTTTAGAGATAATTTTTTAACATATTTAAATAGAGTTATGAATTCAATACCAATAGATGCAGAAATAGTAAATATAGGTTTTCATGAATTTGCATCATACGAACATTTTGTTGCATGGGATTTAACAAAAACAAATGATTTAGAAAAATTAGGAAAAAAATATAATGATAATATTTGTATATTAAATAATACAGTTAATCCTTGTTCATTAGCATATATAGTTACATTAAAAGGTGCAATAAATTTACTAGTATTTTTTAAAAAATATGGCTTTTTTAGAGCAACCGATTGGAATTATAATGATTATTTAAATTATAAAAATATATTTTATGGTTCATCAATAGTATTATGTACAGGTAATCCATCATTAGGTTCAGATATTTTTGGCAAATAATTAAAGGACTCCTTCAAAATTGTTAATTTTATATTTATCAATAAAAGTCTGTAAGTATTTTAGTTCAATTTTATCTTTTAAATTATCAATAATTTCATGGTCAAGTGGTTCACGATTATTAAATTGTTGGAATTGTAATTTAAAATTTATAAATATTGCTTCTTTATTTTCAATATTTCTTTTCTTTTTAGTTAATTCAACATTTTCAATATTTGATTCTTTATACCATTTATGTCTAAAATCATTTGTACTAATAAGTTCATCACATATTTCAGGTTTTTTTAATTCTTTAAATTTGTTAAATTTTTCAATATCTTTTATATTACTAAAATTTTTTTTAAATTCTTCTATAGTCTTTTCTCTAATTGGAGGACTAATTTCCATAAGTCTATCAAATTCTTCTTTATAAACTTTTAACATATGTTTTGGTCCCATACGCTCATCTGGATGTTTAGCCAATTCAACTTTAATATTACGATAAAATTTATCCCATGAAATTGCACTAACACGATGTCCTTCATTAAGTTCAGCTACTTTTAGTGATTGTCCAATTGTAGAAATTATTCCTCCTAAAATATTTATACCTCCAATAACATTAGCTCCTAATATTTGAATATCAGGAGGATATTTTTGAAAAGCAAAATTGCCTACACCTGTGATGATAGACATAATAATAACTGGTATTGTAAACCATTTATTAAGATAAGAATAATATTGATTTGATTTAGTATGAAGTCTTCCATAACACATTGCTTTATCAGCCCAATCAACTAATATTTCTTCATGTTCAACTGTCCATTGAATATCTTCACCACTATCAGCTAATAGTTCACCACTATTACTTTCAGTATTTTCCATTATATTTAATAAGATTTTTTTTCTAATTTAGATTAAATGAATTCAAAAATTAATATACTAAAAAATAATTTTAATATTATTTTAAATATGAGAAAAGAAATTTACACAAATTTTGAAAATCTTGAATTAAAAATCTTAAAACTAAAAGACATTTATTTTAATTTACATAAAGCAAATAATGATAATAATTACACTTTTGGTTTAGATTCATTATTTTTTCAGAGAAGATTAATAGATGTTGAAGTAAAACATATGAAACAATTTAATTTACTATTAAATAATAGAATTTATTGCGAGTACTATAAATTGTTTAAAATTATATCAACATATGTAAAAAAAAATTATAGAGAACAAAAATTATTGGATATATTAAATGTAGAAAATAATATAGGTGTATATAAAGATTTAGAACCATTTAAAGAATATGATTCTGAAAAAATAGTAAATTTACATGAATTATTATTATCAATTATAAATGAATTATCAAATTATTATTTATCAAAAGAATTGAAATATAAAAATTATCAAGTTTCAAATGAAGCAGGTTTAAATTTAAATAACTTTGTTAATACTTATAAATTTGATTTAATAATGATAAAAGAAAATATTGATTTATATACTAATTATTTGGAATATTTTCATACAAATCAAATTAAAAATTTAAAAAGATTTTTAACAAAACTAAATATACTACACAGTCAAATTATTCATGATATAAAATTTGAATCTAAAAATGCAGATAAAAATATGATAGAAAATTTAATGTCTGATTCAATTGATGGAACACTAATATCAGAAATTAAAAATGATATTGATACTGATGATGATCAAGATATTGATTTACAACATGTAGAGTCAAAAAAAATAAAAACAAATCATGAAAATTTATAATTTAGACAGATTAGAGATACCTGAAATACATTTTTTATCACAATACCATTTGTTTAATCCAATAATTTCAATGAATAAATGAAGTAAAAAACCTGTAACAAAAAATGTCAAATCTAAGCCATACGGAACTTTATGTTCTTCGTCTTTATTATTACTTTTATTTATTGTTATATTAAATGCAATTTTACCGATTATAAATGTTATTAAACCTATCACAACTGCTTCTAAAAATGTTTTTATACTTAAAATATTTTCTAAATTATTCATTAACTAAATTTAGAAAATATATTTTTATATTTTATTTCTTATAAAATAATTTATCTAATTAATTTTAATGAATAAAATTGAAAATTCTATAGTGCAAATAATAGTTCAAAAAACAGAAATTGATTTAAATCATCCATTGAATATTTTTAAAAATATACAATCATCCGGAACTGGATTTTTAATAAGTAAAAATGAAATATTAACATGTTATCATGTAATTGATAATTCCTTAAATATTAAAATTAAGTTAAATGAAATTGAAAAATCAGCACATGTTAAATATATTTTTCCAGATGATGATCTTGCTGTTTTAGAATTTGTTAATGATTTTAAAGATTATAATATATTAGACTATAAAATAAAAACAACTAAAGAAAACTCAGAAGTCTTAACTGTTGGATTTCCATATAGTTCAAAAACTGTTATAATTACTAAAGGTATAATTTCTGGTTATCAAGATTCTGTAATACAAACTGATTCACCACTAAATAGTGGCAATTCAGGAGGTCCAATATTAGATGGAAATAAATATATAGGTGTAAATCAATCTAAAATGATTGGTGATGCATCCAACGTAGGTTTTTCAATACCAATTTTTAGATTTTTAATATATTGGAAATTAAATAATAATAAATTACAAAAAATAAATTTAAAACCAAACTTATTATTTAAATACCAAAAAATAAAACAAAAAGAATATTTTAATTTAGATGGTGTTATTCTAATAAAAGTTCATGATTTATCACCATTTAAAAAGTCTGGTATTGAAATAGGTGACATTATTACATCGATTGATAATTCTATAATAAATAATGACGGGTATTTAAAATTTGAATTTTTTCCTGAAAAAATAGAATTATGTGATTTACATTTATGGTTTATTGAAGGAGATACAATTAATATAAAATATTATTCAATAAAAAGAAAAAATTACTTTTTAACTAAAATAACATTTAAAAATATTATTACTAATTTACCCGATTATTATTATGGTTTAACTGATCCATATTATTATGAAAATAATGGATTAATTATATCAATAGTATCAAATTATCATTATGAAAATTTTAAAACTTTAGATTTAACAATAGTACAAAAAATAAAAATTTACGAAAGAATTGGAGATTATAAAAACTTATTTACAATTTATTTATCAGACATAAATTATTCAAAACTAAAATTTACTGATTATCCAGTTGGTGATATAATAATAGAAATTAATGATATTATAATAACTGATTTAAATATATTTAAATCAGTTTTAAAAAATCCAATAAAAAAATTTAAAACTATTAATAATGAAGTGTATTTTATTTAAGTGTATTTTATTTAAGTGTATTTTATTTAATTAAAAAAATTGATAATATTATTTAAAAATCTATTATAATATAAATATATGACTAAAACTAAAAAACCAAAGAAAACTAAAGAAGATTCAGATGACGAATATGAAGTTGAATCTGAAAATGTTGAATCTGTATATGAAGATGAAGAAATTGAAGTTGATGATGATGAGTCTGAAGTTGATTTTGTAGAAGAAGGCGAAGAAGGTGAACAACCTGAATGTTTAGTTGAAAAAATAATTGAAGATGATAATGATTTTTTTGAAATTAATGATAATGATATTAAACAAGAAATAATAGAGAAAATAGTAGAACCAAGTAAACGAATTTCACCTAATAGATTAACAAAATATGAAATGGTTAGAATTTTAGGTGAAAGAACAAAACAATTAACTCTAGGTGCAAAACCAATGATTAAAAATTATCAAAGTTTAAGTTATGATAAAATTGCTGAAGAAGAATTAAAATTAAATATGATTCCGTATAAAATAAAAAGACCTTTACCAAATGGAAGATATGAAATATGGACATTAGATGAACTAAAAAAAGAACATTTATTATCATATTTAGAATAAAATTACCAATTATAATAACCCACACAAGAATTATAATAACAAACACAAGAATTATAATAACAAACACAAGAATTATAATAACAAACACAAGAATTATAATAACAAACACAAGAATTATAATAACAAACACAAGAATTATAATAA